>Ga0208269_100073_pt1 | contig 80312 bp, 64 predicted proteins | sample LakWasMe88_LOW11_2_FD_183912 | JGI IMG/M metagenome (GOLD analysis project Ga0208269, IMG submission 183912) | Freshwater sediment methanotrophic microbial communities from Lake Washington under simulated oxygen tension - Sediment Metagenome... | ecosystem: Environmental > Aquatic > Freshwater >...
AATATTTTTTTATTTTTTTTCATGAAAATAACCTAAAAATTAGCTAGTAGCGATTGACCAAAGGCCGCTCGGTAAGTATTATAGCGCCTTCACCGATTCCTCAATAGCTCAGTCGGTAGAGCGCCGGACTGTTAATCCGTAGGTCCCTGGTTCGAGCCCAGGTTGAGGAGCCAAAATTTTTGCCTTGCATTGTCGTAAGGCTTGATTTCAAGTGAAACCACCGATTCCTCAATAGCTCAGTCGGTAGAGCGCCGGACTGTTAATCCGTAGGTCCCTGGTTCGAGCCCAGGTTGAGGAGCCAAATATACAAAGCCTTGCAGAAATGCAGGGCTTTTTTATTTTCTGGTACCCAAGCTAAATTACGTTTACTCTAAATCGCTTTATTAGGCCATTGACTATGGTTAGGATAACTTAGTTAAGAATGCACACCCTCTCCTTATTACGCGCCGGCAAACTAGCTGGTATTAAGCGCCTTGATCTTGCTTGCCAGCTGACTGAGTTTCCTAGAGAAATCTTTCAACTGAGCGACTCTCTAGAGATTCTTAATTTATCGAACAATGCTCTCAGTAGCCTACCAGACGACCTGCCTAAGCTAAGCAAACTACGCATTATTTTCTGCTCGGAAAACAACTTTACCGAGCTACCCGAGGTTTTAGGCCTATGCCCTAACCTTGAAATGATAGGATTCAAATCCAATCAAATTAGCAAGGTTCCGGCATCTGCCTTACCTGCAAAATTGCGTTGGCTGATTTTAACTGATAATAAAGTTAGCGAATTACCTAGTGAGTTAGGTCGCTGCACGGCACTGCAAAAGCTAATGCTCGCGGGAAATAAATTACAAGACTTGCCGCCATCTATGGCTGCCTGTACTAAATTAGAACTGTTACGAATTTCAGCCAATTGCTTTACATCCTTACCTGACTGGCTGCTATCGTTGCCCCGCCTTGCTTGGTTAGCTTACGCAGGCAACCCGCTTAGCGACGCGTATGAAGTAGCCGTAATCAGCAGTCAGAATATCCCTCAAGTTGATTGGTACAGCCTTAACATCCAACAACAACTTGGTGAAGGTGCGTCTGGCACCATCTACCATGCGACGCATCAATTACAAGGCTTAGCCTCACCTGTTGCTGTGAAAGTATTTAAAGGTGCGGTAACCAGTGATGGCTTACCAAGCAGTGAGCAATGTGCAAGCATCGCTGTCGGTGTACATGCTGCGCTGATTCCTGTTCTAGGAAAAATAACTGGGCACCCAGCACATCAATCTGGGTTGGTGATGTCATTAATACCACCTAGCTTCGTTAATCTTGCCGACTCACCCAGCTTAGAGTCTTGTACACGCGATTGTTACGCAGAGCAAACCAGCTTTAGTTTAGCTTCTGCACTGAACATCGCCTTAAGCATTGCCAGTGTGGGGCAACATCTGCACACGCAAGGCATCATGCATGGCGATTTGTATGCACATAATATACTGTGGAATGGGCATAACGATTGTTTGCTTGGTGACTTTGGCGCCGCCTCTTTTACGCCTCAACATGATATCGAGCTGGCATACAGCCTAGAACGCATAGAGGTACGTGCACTTGCCTGCTTACTTGAGGAGTTGCTCGAACGCTGCAAACCGCAGCCTGAAAATCAGCAGATCATGCATGCTTTAGGTATACTTCAACAACGCTGTGCGCAACCTGAAGTAAGGGGGCGGCCTGCATTCAGCGAGATAGTACAAAGCCTGAAACTGCTAACCCAGAGTTTAAACAATTCAGCCGTTATTAATGACTAAAGGTTAATTACCATGATTTTGGATACGATAACGAACGCATATCGCTACACTACATTACACCCTTTGTTTGCAACGGTATTCGACTACATACAAAGCAACAATCTACACGCGCTGGCGCCCGGCAAGCATCCTATCGCTGGCGATGATTTATTTGTCATTATTGAACGAGTGCAAGGCCGTAGCAGAGAATCTACCCAGCTAGAGTGCCATCGCAAATATATTGATATTCAACTAGTGTTAGATGGTGTGGATGAAATGGGCTGGAAGTCTTTGCCAGACTGCCAAAACCCTGTAAGCGACTACAATGCGGATTACGATGTGCAACTATTTAACGCCATGCCAACCGCGTGGGTCGCCACCCCAGCAAACTCTTTTTGCATTTTCTTTCCTGAAGATGCGCATACTGCATTAGTTGGTAGCGGCAGTATTCACAAAGCTGTGTTTAAAATTGCTGTAAACCCTGAAAGTAGAATCTAGTTTTAATTGAAACCTAGTGCATTACACACTTACCTTATTTAGCCTGATTAGAGGCTAAATATAGGCTGGATAAACTTGCAGCGCACCATCTAACCCTATATTCCGTGCGCATTACGACAAATAGCGCTCAGCTTATTGCACATTCAATACGTTCGGTGCAATATACAGCGTGTATAAATTAATAATAGTAAATTTAAGTATGCTCAGGACAAACTCAAATACGTGCCGCATTTAACAACTAACCAACACAGAACTAGATACTAATAAAATGAATAAGCTTGAGGTTTAAATGGCACGTCCTGAAAAGATTCGCCTTGGTGAGGTATTGGTTCAGCAAAACCTGATTTCTGCTGACGACTTAAATAAATCACTGGAAGAGCAAAAGCGTACAGGCCGTAAACTCGGCCGTATTTTTGTAGACAGCGGCTATGTAACAGAAACCCAGATTTCTGAGGCGCTCGCACAACAGTTAAAAATCCCCTATATCAATATTCAGCAATTCAGCACTAAAACTGAAGTAATTAACAAACTGCCAGAAGCGCAAGCTAGACGTTTCCGCAGCGCAGTTTTAGAAGACAGGGGCGCGACCTATCTGGTTGGCATGGTTGACCCAACAGACCTATTTGCCTACGACGAGATTGTACGCATCCTGCATAAAGATATTGAGCTTGCAGTTGTACAGGAAAATGCGCTGCTACAGCTGATTGACCGCAGCTATCGCCGTACCGACGAAATCTCAAACTTAGCAATGGAGCTTGGGCAAGACCTAGGCGACACTGCGATTGACTTTGCTGCGCTGGGCATCACAGGCAACAGTGAAGAAGCGCCAGTTGTTAAGCTATTACAAACCATTTTTGAAGATGCCGTGCAGGTTCGCGCATCTGACATCCATATCGAACCGCAAGAAAACAAGCTGCATATTCGCTTTAGGATTGATGGCGTTATGCACTTGCAAACAGAGGCGGAACTAAAAATCACATCAGCCCTAGTGTTGCGCCTTAAGTTGATGTCGAGCTTGGACATTTCAGAGAAGCGCCTGCCACAAGACGGTCGGTTTGCGTTAAAAGTTAAGCAACAGCCGGTCGATGTACGTATATCTACAATGCCAACGCAGTATGGTGAATCTGTCGTGATGCGTCTGCTGATTCAAAATAGCAGCAACTTTGCATTAGAAAAACTAGGCATGCCGCCAGATATGCTGGAGCGATTCCGTAAATTAATTCATCGCCCTAGCGGTATGGTGTTAGTAACCGGACCGACAGGTAGCGGTAAAACAACCACACTGTATGCAGCACTTAACGAGCGTAACTCCTCAGCTAACAAAATTATTACCGTTGAAGATCCGGTTGAATATCGCTTACCCGGCATCAACCAAGTCCAAGTCAACGAAAAAATTGATTTGGACTTCTCACGCGTACTGAGGTCAGCCCTGCGGCAAGACCCGGACATTATTCTCGTTGGTGAGATGCGCGATCAAGAAACAGCGCAAATCGGCCTTAGGGCTGCGATGACTGGTCACTTGGTGCTATCAACCTTACACACCAACGATGCAACCAGTACCCTAATTAGAATGATCGATATGGGCGTGCCCCGCTACATGGTGGCAACCTCAATTGTCGGCGTTGTTGCCCAGCGCCTAGTTCGCCTGTTGTGCGAAGGATGCACAGAACCCTACGAGCCGTTACCTTTTGAACATGCATGGCTACGATATGAAATTGGTAATGAAACCGAAAGCCACCAATATGCGCATGGCAAAGGTTGCAGCCTTTGTAATGGCACTGGTTACCAAGGCCGCCTAGGTGTATATGAGTTGCTGGAAATGAATAACGACCTAGTTGATGCCGCTAGCCATAGCGACCCTAACCAATTCATTAAATTAGGCCGCCAAAACATGGCAGGTAAAACGCTACGTAAAAGCGCAATTGACCTAGTGTTAGCCAAACGCACAACGATTGCTGAAGCTATGCGTATCAACAATCAGTTTGAGGAATAAAGCAGCATGCCAATGTTTGCTTACAAAGGTAGAGACAGTCAAGGTGCGTTGGTGCAAGGCACGTTAGAAAGCACAGACAGCAGCAATGTCGCCTCACAGCTGTCTAGCCTCAATATCACTCCCATAGAAATCAAGTTTCAATCAGCAAAAGCAGCATCTAAAGAAATAAACCTCAATTTATTTAAAGAAAAAATCAGTACGCTAGATGTCATGCTGTTTAGCCGGCAAATGTACACCTTACTCAAAGCCGGCATTCCGATTATGAATGCACTTAACGGCTTGCAAGCGTCCACACAAAACAAGGCTTTTTCTTTAGTAATAGGCAATGTACGTGAGAGCCTCGCGGGCGGCCGTGAGCTCTCGGTGGCGCTGGCACAGCACCCTAATGTTTTTTCCAGCTTTTACGTAAGCATGGTGCGCGTAGGCGAAAGTACTGGCCTATTAGATAGCGTGTTTTTTCGGCTATTTGAACACCTGGAGTTTGAACGGTTTATGCGCGATCAAATTAAAGCCGCGCTGCGCTACCCTACTTTTGTAGTGATTGCGATGGCAGTCGCCATTGTTGTGGTGAACTTGTTTGTTATCCCAGCCTTTGCAAAAGTGTTTGAAAGCTTTGGCGCAGAGCTACCTTTAATGACTAGGGGCTTGTTAGCGTTCTCAGGCTTTATGCAGGCATCGTGGCCTTATTTATTAGCACTGGTGGTTGGTGCAGCGTTTTTATTTCGTTCATATACGGCAACCGGTGTCGGTAAATATAACTGGGACAGCTTTAAATTAAAAACCCCTATCGCCGGTAAAATCGTCCATAAAGCGACCATGGCTCGCTTTGCCAGAAGCTTTGCACTCTCTAGCAAAAGCGGCGTGCCGATTACTAATGGACTAAAACTTGTAGCACAAACTACAGATAACGATTATGTCGGCAGCCGTATCGACCAAATGCGCGAAGGCGTTGAACGTGGCGAAAGCATATTACGCACCGCAACCAATAGCGGTGTGTTTAACCCTATCGTGCTGCAAATGATTGCGGTGGGTGAAGAGTCCGGCTCGCTAGATGACCTCATGGAAGAAATCGCCGACATGTATCAACGCGATGTGGAGTATGAAATTAAAACCCTAGGCGCTCAGATCGAACCTATTCTAATCGTTTTTTTAGGGGTCATGGTGTTGATTCTCGCGCTAGGCATATTCTTACCAATATGGGATCTTGGCAACATTGCATTGCACAAAGGCTAATACTCCGTGCCCGCTTTGTTAAAAAATCACAGCTTTGGCGCGCATCGGTTTGATTTTTCGGTTACTTTGGCAGTGATTGCTATATTGGCAACATTGCTGCTTAACAGCTTAAATCTGGCGCAGGTGTCAATGGAGCAATTCACACGTGATGCGGAGCTAAATAACATAAGGTTAGCCATTGCTGAAAGCTGGGTGCATAAACAAGTATCGCATCAATCAATTAATATAAAAGCGCTGGTAAACACCAACCCTATGCGATTTATTAACGAGCAGCCCCAAAACTATATTGGTGAAATATCAGCCAAACCGCACGGTTTATATGCGGTTTGGTATTTCGATATCAATAGAAAACAGTTAGTATATGTGCATAGCGATGCTACCGAAGTTCGGTATGCGCTGATCAACACCGCAAGTAAAAGCAGCTCTTCAAAATTGAGTGCTGGCGGTTTGGATTTAGCGCAAGTAACAAACTAAATCATTTTTGTTAAAAAAAGGAAATAATAATGCCTAGCAAAATTAAAGGTTTTACCCTCATTGAATTAATTGTGGTGATTATTATTCTTGGCATTTTGGCAGCAGTTGCCTTGCCCAGATTCACTAACCTACAGCGAGATGCCCGCATCGCAAAACTCAATGCAGCTAGAGGTAGCGTTGCAGCAGCAGCAGCGTTAGCACACGCAACAGTGTTGGCCAGAAATAATATCGCTGACACGACAGCTTGCTCAAGCGGCGGCACTGCAAATAACAGCAATGGAGCAACCGGCACCGTATGTACTGAAAATGGCATTATCAACCTAGTAAATGCATACCCAGCTGCTTCAGATTTTGGCACTGCAGGTGTACTGTCAGCCGCTGGTCTAACAACTACATTTAACCCAACCCAGACACAATTACAGGCAGATGGCTACAACTACACCGGCACTGGTGGCGTTGGTACGTTCCAAATACAAGGTGCGCCTACCCCTGCACAATGTCAGTTTACTTATACAGAGGCAGCGGCTAGTGGTGCACCAGTGATTACGCCAATTGACCCGACTGGTTGCTAACTGTAAAACCCCAAAAAATTTAAGAGTGCTCTACATTTTTTAGATAGGCACCCGTTAGATACTTAATAAACAGCGCTTTTATTTAACACCTCGTAACGCATTAAGGAGTTTTAACAATGAAACAACAACAATCTGGTTTTACCCTAGTTGAATTAGTGGTGGTAATTGTCATTTTAGGTATTTTGGCGGCTACTGCTTTGCCTAGATTTATCAACCTTACTGCTGATGCACGGATTTCTGCGGTTAACGGTATGGCAGGTGGATTGCGCGCTGCTGTAGGTGTTGCACAAGCACGATACTTTGCTACAGGCAATAACACTGCAACAACAGTGGATATGGTAGGTGCTACAGGTGCTGGCTCAAACGTTACTGTTACGGCTGGGAGTGGAATTCCTGTAAGTACTACTGCAGGCATTGGTCGCGCAATTTCATCTACCGATGGATTTAATGTTGTCTATGCCGCACCAACTGCAACATTTCAACCGACTAATGGCGGCAACGCAACATGCCAAGCAAGTTACAACGATGCTACCGGTGCAGTGACTGTAACAACCACTGGTTGTTAGTTGCTTTCCTAATAGCCACTTAAGCTAACTGCTTTAAGCACTAATGCAACGTATATTCGTTCGAGCATGCGTCAATTAAGAGGCTTTACTGTTGTAGAACTGGTAGCAGTGATTGTGATTACAGGCTTAATTGCCGCAATTGCTGCTCCGCGTTTTATTGGACGGGATGCTTTTGATGCAAGGGGTGCTTATGGCACCCTGATGTCAGCTTTAATCTATGCACAAAAAACAGCCATCGCACAGCGCACCGACGTTTTTACTAACGTAAATGTAGCAACCCGCACCATTTGCCTAGGCTACAATAACAACTGTAGTAATCCCGTACTTGACCCTGCCACACGCGCCGCATACGTTAAAGTGCTGCCCAGCAACGTTAATGTGACTGCCAGTACGGCTGTAATTAGTTTTAATGCGCTAGGCGCCCCATCGCCTAACGCTGTTGCAACCTTTCAAATTCAAAATGCAGTGACCTTAGAGCCGGCACGTACCATTACAGTAGAAGCAGAAACCGGTTATGTCCGATAAGCCTAACCATCTAGCACCGCATATGCGTAAAACTGCTCCATTAAAACCGTTCGGGTCATCCACTGTGGCGCAAGTTGGCATTGTCCAACGGGGTGTTACTTTGGTCGAGCTAGTGGTGTTTATTGTGATTATGGGCGTAGCGCTAGCCGGCGTGCTAAAAGTACTGGAAGTCACCGGGCGTAATAGCGCAGACCCGCTAGTGAGAAAACAGGCCTTATCAATTGCAGAATCACTATTGTTAGAAATTCAGCAGCAGCCTTTTACATTTTGCGACCCAGATGATGCCAATGCATCAGCCGCAACCAGCACCACCGATTGCACTACACAAACACAGGATACAAACCCCGCTGGCGCTGGATCCATTGCAGGGCCTTTTCCTAATACTGAAAGCCGCTACAGCAACACCAACCCTTTTGACAATGTTGCAGATTATGGTGGCTTTACCATGCCTAATGCTGAATGCGCTGGCATCTGCAACCCTAATGACACGACACCACTGGCAAATTTGGGATCTTATGCAGCAACTGTCACCATTACCCGAGACGGCGCTACTTTAGGCCTAAACAACGATGCTGCACTAAGAGTTAGTGTGCGCGTCACAGGCCCGGCCAACACCGTTGTCACCTTATCAGGTTATAGAGTTCGCTATGTGCCCAATATATAAGCGCCAACTCAAAGATAATGACCTACCTGTGCTTAAGCTACAAACGCACGAGTCCACTCACTGCGCATTGCTGACCAGCCCGCACTTAACAACTATGAAGCCATTGGCAACTAAAATGATCGTTAAGCCTAAACTCACAGCCAGCCATGACTTTGCCGTTACTCAGGGCTTTACATTGGTTGAGTTGGTGGTTGTGATCACAATTGTTGGCATACTTGCCGGTGGCGTAGCATTATTTATTGGCAACCCTACCCAGTCTTTTTTTGATAGCGAACGACGCGCAAGCTTATCAGACCGCGCAGACACCGCCTTACGCCGCATGTCTAGAGACATCAGAAATGCTCTGCCTAATAGTGTAAGAACCACGAGCAACGGTGCTGACAGTATGCTAGAGTTTACACCAGTAGACCTCGCCGGGCGCTACCGAGCGGCTGTAGGCACTGCGCCCGCCACAGATAACCCTTTAGACTTTTCAATCCCAACTGACAACAGTTTTGATGTGTTAGGCGTGCCAATGACCGTCACAAACAATCAATCATTAGTCATCTACAACTTAGGCATACCAGGGTCTGATGTTTACGCAGGCACCAGCAGGCGCACACTTAATGCGGCGACTAATAGCAACACTTTGAGCTTTGCTGGCAGCAGCTTTCCACTTGCCTCGCCCTCCAGCCGCTTTCAAGTGGTAGCTACGCCAGTCACTTATGCGTGCGATATGACTAATCGTATATTGTGGCGGTATCAAGGCTATGCATTTCAGGCGGCTCAACCAGCCAGTATTGTCGCGCTTAATGGTTTGACTGGCGTTCAGCGCAGTCAACTTGCCAATAATTTAGCCAACTGCCAAATCACCTACACAGCTGGCGTGTTGCAAAGATCAGGTATTGTTTCTGTCAATATCAGCCTTACAGAAGACACCGCCAGAGTAACGCTGATGCATCAAATCAATGTGGCTAACTCACCATGAATAAACACTACGCACGAGGATTTTTGCTGCCTGCCGCCATCTTCTTGCTGGTCATTTTAGCTGCGCTTGGTGCTTATGCTTTAAATATAAGCAGCATACAACAGGCAACCTCTAGGCAAGATATACAAGGCTCCCAAGCTTACCAGGCGGCGCGTGCAGGGCTGGAGTTGGCAATATTTCAAGTACTAGCACCGGGCACGGCAAATCTGGTGAACTGCCCTGCTCCAGCCAACATTAATATTGAATCCTACGTTGTAGCTATTACATGCACTCAATCTGTAGATTACTTTGAACAAGGTACAGAGCGCACTATTCGTGTCTTTGAGATCACATCCACGGCAAGCTCTGGGGTTACTGGTACAATTGAATACAGTGAGCGCCGCTTGCAAGCAACGGTAAGCAAGTGCCGTGCAACTGACACCACACCAGCCAGCCAGTGCAATTAAAAAAAATATTGATGGTAATTTGGATTAATTATTAATGAACTTTCGGTTTCTTATTTTAATATTAAGCTTAGCGCTATCATTAATAAGTAGCCCTGCGCATGCTGCAACTTATGCATACAGAAATGACAGTTTTAGTTATGACACTCCATCTGCTTCGGCCACTACAGTTGCCTGGCATGCCACTGGCGCTTCGCCAGCCTGTACCACCTATCCTCTAGGTGATGACGACTGGGCCGACATTGGCTTTCCATCGGGCTTTAAATTCACGTTTGGCGGTGTTGATTACACCAGTGTTAGAATTTACTCCAACGGTATTTTGAATTTTGGTGGTGACACTTCTGGTTACCATCGTAACTATTCAAACTTGGCGCTTCCTGTCACCTCAAACGCACTGGCCTTTACTGGCTGCTCGCAAGGTATACCAACCAACATTATGCTGCCTTACTGGACTGACATTGTTGCCGGTACAGGTAACAACACAACTGGCGCTTCTGTAAAGTATGAGCTGATTACCGACCCGGTAACGAATCAAGACCGCTTTGTGGTTTCATGGGTGAATGTAAAGTTGTACAACACCACTACGCGCTACAACTTTCAGGTCGTACTTTACGAAAGTAACACCGGCGTTAATGGCAACTTTAAATACAACTACACGACCGGCAGCAGTACAGGCTCTGCGGCTACCGTAGGCGTGCAGTTAAGCACTACAGACTCCACGCAATACTCGTACAATCAGGCATTTATTGACACCACCAACGGTACTTCCATCTTATGGTACCCAGCCAACCAGTTAGACCCCAAAACTGCCGAATATCGATTTGATGAAAGTATTTGGGCTAACATCCCTAACGAAGTTAAAGACACCTCTGGCAACAGCCAAAATGCATCTGTAGTCGGACTGGTTACCAATGTAGCGGCTGGTAAACTTTGTCGTGGCGGCAACTTTACCAACAACACATCAAATATAACGATAGACGCGATTGCTACGCCTATTGTGCCAGGCAACACTGGCTCTGTAGATATGTGGTACAAATCAAATGCTGCGTGGAACGCAGGGTCTTCTAATGCAACGTTCTTTGATGCCACTAAAATTGCAGCGCAGCCATTTTTCTTTATGAAGTTAGCAAATGGTAGGCTAAGGTTTGCGATTACCGACAGTGCCGGGACCGTACTTACTGCAGAGACATCAACGAGCCGTACTTTTGCCGCAAACACTTGGCATCACGTGGGTGTGAGTTGGAACATCAAGCCCGGCAGCAATCAGACTGTTTTACAAATCTTTCTTGACGGTGTGTTAGAAGCCACTAATACCACCACACCATACCGCTCGACCTCTAGTGGCAATATTGCAAATTTAAACACCATCTATATTGGTGATAACCGCACCTCTGGCGTTACGCCCAATACCGGGACACCCAATGGCGCCAATGGCACCATTGATGAGGTGTATATATACGCCAGAGACATTAGTGCAACACAAGCTGAAGCAGATATGAATATTGTACGTACAACCTGTACGTCACTAGACCATTTTCACATTGTGCATAGTGGGCAGGTTGTAGGCTGCAACCCTGCAAATGTCGTCGTAGAGGCCCATGATGCAACCCATGCTCTATTTAGCCTAGCTGGCACCACCATGCAAATTGCAACCAGTACCAGCCATGGCACTTGGTCTGGCATTTCAACTATTAACCCTGTCAACGATACCGGTAACGGTACGGCTAACTACACCTTTAGTAATGAGTCTCGTATCACACTCGGCTTAACCAACGGCTTTAACGAAACGCTTAATATCAATTTAGCATCGGGTCTTATCAGCGAAGCAAGTGGCGCAGGTGCTATTTGCCTCCCCCAAGACTACACGTTTGGATCTACCTGCGATAGCAACCTTACTTTTTTAGAAGCAGGCTTTTTATTTGATGTGTTGAATCATGTTTCAGAGGTAAGCCAAACTGTCACTGTCAGTGCGGTTAGAAAATCCAACAACAGCCTAACGTGTACCCCAGCATTTGCCAGCGTTAACAGAAACATCAACTTCACTTGTAACTATAGCAACCCAGCCACAGGCACTATGCCAGTAAGGGTTGGCAATAAAGCACTTAACTCCGGCAATAGTACAACTGCGGCCTGCGATACCAGCGGTCAAAATGTTAGCTTAAGTTTTAATGCTAGTGGCGTTGCCACTACTACGGTGCAATATGCAGACGTGGGCAATATGGCGCTCACTGCCAAAATCACCACGGGTGGGCTGAATATGACGGGTTCTGACAACTTCATTGCAGCGCCTGCCGCTTTTGCATTTTCAGCCATTACTGCCGCCCCGATTAAAGCGAGCAGTAACTTTGGCGTTACAGTTACTGCACAAAACTCAGCAAATGCTACTACACCCAACTTTGGTAAAGAAAGCACGGCAGAAGGCGCAACACTGAGTTTTAGCAAATGCCAGCCTTCTGGCACCAATTCAGTTAATGGTAGCTTTACAGGTTCATTAGGTGCATTTACAAATGGCGTGGCAACAGCAAGCACCCTTAAATGGACTGAGGTTGGCAACGGAGATATTACTGCTACTTTAACCAGCGGCAGCTACTTAGGCTCTAGCATAACAGCGAGCAGTAACACTGGCACCAGTGGCACTGCCTGCAATGGCGCGGGCAATGTTGGCCGCTTCATCCCTGATCACTTTGATACCATCGTCACCCAAGGATGCAATGCAGGGAACTTCACTTATTCAGCACAGCCATTTAATGTGCAAGTAAAGGCAATGAACGCACTTGGGAATGTGACGCAGAATTATGATGGCACAGCAAACACAAGCCCTAACTTCTCCAAGACCACAACATTAAGTGATGCCAATGCAGTTACAACAGGCTCACTTTTAAACAACAGTATACTTACAACTGCTTTTTCACAAGGTATTGCTAACCCTACCCCAAACTATACATTTACCAGCGCTCTTACCTCACCAGCAACCATTAAACTAAGGGCTATTGATACAGATGCCGTAAGTTCTGCATCTGGCATCATAGAAGGCAGCACATTGATACGCAGTGGCCGCATACGCCTACAGAATGCATACGGCTCTGAACTGCTGGATTTGCCAATGCCAATGGTAGCGCAACACTGGAACAATGGTTCTTGGGTGCTCAATAACAATGATGTATGTACCACGGGGGTGGGCTTAGCCCTGACCGATCCTAACCCTGCTGATGGGTTAATACCAAGTGAAGTGTGCGCTCTGGATACAGGCAATCCAGGCGGTAGTGGTTTAGGTTGTTCTACAGCGGCTATTGCGTCTAAACGCTTTAAAGTACCTCCAAGCAATGGCAACTTTAACCTTACCCTCAGGGCGCCGGGTGCTGGCAATACTGGCTCAATGGATGTAACTGCAACCGTACCTGCTTGGCTCAAATATAACTGGACGGGCACAGGAAACGTTAATCCAAGCGCACGTGCCACATTTGGCTCTTATAAAACCCCAATTATTTACATGCGAGAGAGTTTCGTCCCCTAGCATTTAAGTTAATTGAACGCGCGTTTAATCAAACAAATTGTAAATTAAGAAAAATCATTAATAAATCATATATTACAATAAGTTACGACATGCAACTTAATGTAGTATATACTATTTAAAAACAACAAGAAATTTTGGCACCGATTAAGCGCTCATGATGAAATTTTTTACTAAGAAAAAATCGCAAGGATGGCTGAGTATCGAGCACTCAGGGCATAGCACGCAACTTGCACACGTGGTTCAAACCCGTGACCGTAAACCCTTGGTAAAAATGACGCTTTCTCAGGAAAATGTCGCCAAAGAAGCTTTTGACATTAAGTCCATCGCAGCAGATGCTAACATTGATTTAGGCACCTTTCATTGCGCTTTGCTAATGAAGCAAGGCGAGTACCAAATATTTCAGATTGAAAAACCCAACGTTCCTGATAATGAGCTAAAACAAGCACTGGGCTGGAAGCTTAAAGATATGATTGACTACGCTGTTGAACAAGCAACGGTAGACGTGATCCATATCCCATTTGATGATACTAAATTGAACCGTCAATCTTATGTGTATGCGGTGTCAGCCAAAAATAGCATCATCAGCAACTATATGCAGCCATTTACAGATATAACTAAATCTGGCTTAGAGGTCATTGATATTCCAGAGATGGCACAAAGAAATATCGCAGCATATATTGAAGAAGAAAATCGCGGCCTAGCTTTGTTGTCTATCAATAGTAATGGCGGCTTGCTCACCTTTACTGCAAATAAAGCCTTGTACCACGCTAGGCAGATTGAGTTAAACACAGAAGCTATTGCCAGCGACAACAGCGAGCAAAAATCCAACATTTTCGAGCGATTTGCGTTGGAAATTCAGCGTTCACTTGATAACTTTGAGCGTCAGTTTCCGCAACTTACGATTAATAGATTAGTGCTCTCCCCCTTTGTTGGGCGTGAGGACTTTTATGATTACCTCAGCTCCTATTTATATATTAAAGTTGAGCGTTTGGATCTAGCTGACATTTTTGATTTTGAAGGCAGCGCAAAACTCAATACTTTAGAGTCTCAAGCTTTATTCTTCCCTGTTTTAGGTGCAGCACTGCGTGATGGGGGCGAACTGTGAGTCAACAGATTAACCTCATTAACCTTGCATTAATCAAGAAAAAACAGTTTTTAACACTTAATAGCATGGCTGCCATACTAGGTGTAGCCACACTCGCGATGCTTGCTTATTACTCTTATGTAAAAAGCGAAGTTGCCGCACTCAGTGCACAGCGTCAGCAAGTGGCTAGTGAACTCATCAAAACACAAAATGAGCTAAAAGCAATCACTGCATTGCACACGCCACGCGATAAAGACAGCGCATTGGAAAAGAAAATTGCAACGCTTGAAGAAAGCGAAAAAATACAGCAGCAGATACTCAACACGCTTAATCAATCAAGCAACACACCGGCGAATAGCTATGCAGCACTGATGCGCGCATTTGCCAAACAAAACATAGAAGGTTTGTGGTTAACCAGCTTTAGCGTAGATAGCCAAACCGACACACTCAACATTCAAGGCCGCGCCCTACGCGGTGATTTAGTGCCACAGTACATTAATGGCTTAAGCAGCGAATCGGCACTAAAGGGTAAATTGTTCTCGGGCTTAAATATAAACTTGCCTAAAGCTGCTGCTACCGGCGTTACAGCAGCGCCAACCACACCGAGCAAGCCAGAAGCAGCGGTTACTAAGAACACATCAGCCATTACAAATGAGCCCAACTACATCGAGTTCTCATTAGAGTCTAAACTTGATAACACATTAGCAGCACCAACCAGCAGCCCACTTAACAGCACCAATCCAACACCCATGACTGGAGGTAAACCTTGAAAGCTGCCTTCATGGAAAAATGGCTACTACTTTCTAGTAAAGTTGAGGCACTTAATCAGCGTGAGCGTTTAATGGTGTTTGGCGCAGCTGCTTTGCTCACTTATACCGTGATACATTTGCTGTTATTAGACTCAATAGAAACCAGCAAAAAGAGATTGTTGACTGAAATTTCGACAGACCAAGCACTGGCGCAAGAGTTACAGCAACAAGTAGATTTGTACAGAAACAAGCCGCCGATTGACCCAGACGCACAAAACAAACAGCGGATTACCGAGCTACAGACGCAGCTGCAAGCACTTAAATCTGCACAAAGCCAGCTTAATGTTAGCTTGGTAAGCCCAGAAAAAATGCCTGCGTTATTACGGGATTTATTATCCAAAAATGGCAAACTGAAATTAATCGCGTTAAATACGCTACCACCCCAAAATCTTGTAGAGCAGCCCGCACAGCTTACTGATGGCAGAAATCTGCAATCAGCACCTACCCAGGTTGTGCCAAACCAAGTGACTACGCAGGAAAGTACCTTATTTAAACACGGTGTGGAAATCACTGTGGAAGGCCGCTATTTAGATTTATTAGAATACGTAGCCGCCATAGAAAATATGCACTGGCACGTACTGTGGAACCGTGCCGAGCTTAGCGCAAAATCATTCCCCAATAACCAGCTTAAACTCACGGTTTACACTTTAAGCTTAGATAAAACATGGTTGAGCATATAAGCATGAACAAGCATTTAATGACTTTTAACCAATTATGGCTTATCGGGGCGTCATGCTTATTGGTACTGAATACGGCTTATGCCGAAGTGCTAAAAGACCCAACCCAACCTCCTGCAGCCTTTTATAATCAGGCGCACAGCACTGACGGTAGCGGTTCGTTTGATGGCCCCGTGTTACAATCGGTCATCCTCGGGGCAAATCACCATGCAGCGATTATTAATGGCGAAAAAGTAATGCTGGGGAAAAAATATGACGGCGCAACATTAATCAGGATTAATGAGCGAGAAGCCGTATTGCGCAATCCAGACAATACGTTAAAAGTATTAACCATGGGTTACGCTATACAGAAGAAAATACTGCCGGCTAACGGTCAGGCTAGCTTTGCTAAAAAAGGCAGTCAACCCAAGTAACAATGATTGCTCAATATAGACAAAATGAACTAAACGAGAACAACATGCCGACAATTGCAATACGACTATCTCCACTATTGATTGTAATGCTACTCACTAGCTGCGCTGGTTTTTTGCAACCGCATGATCAAAGCACCCTGAACACGATCAAAGATGAATTAACAGTTGGCGCAGAAACCAAGCCGAACAAGGCAGTTACGCCAGTAGAAATCAATGATGCACTGCTACCCCCATTAAAAATTGAAATCCCCAAAGCTACAGCAAAAAAACTGGAGCAGCATTTTGATTTAGTCATTAACAATGCCCCAGCCAATCAGGTTTTAATGGGGATTGTGGGTGGCACACGGTACAGCATGCTCGTGCACCCAGACATCAAAGGTGATATCTCGGTCAACTTAAAAGATGTCACCGTATTTGAAGCATTAGACGCTTTAAGAGAGTTATACGGCTACGAATATAAAGTAGATGGCTCACGCATCTTTATTGAGCAGCAATCAATGCAGACCCGTGTGTTCCAAGTGAACTACATTGTTGGGCAGCGTAAGGGTGCATCTGACATCCGTGTGACATCAGGCTCTATTAGCGGCGGCAGTCAAAATAACCAGCAAGGCACTAATAACACAGGCGGCACATCACAAGTATCAAACAACATAGGCAGTGGCGCCAATAATAACCGCACCTTTACCAGCTCAAGCATTAACACTACATCTAATAACGATTTTTGGCGTGATTTAACAGAATCATTAAATGGTATTGTGGGTAACGAGAATGGTCGCCGCATTATTGTTAACCTGCAGTCAGGCGTGATTGTTGTGCGCGCAATGCCAAACGAGATTCGTAACGTTGAGTCCTTTTTAAACTTAATGCAGGTGGCAATTGAGCGCCAAGTGATACTTGAAGCCAAAATCCTCAATGTGCAGTTGAATGATCAATCCCAAAGTGGTGTGAACTGGTCTGTATTTGGGCGCAGTGGCTCTAATACCGGTATTGTGGGCAACATCAATGCAAACACTCGCCTCTCCAGCAGTGGCAATGGCAACTTAGTCAGCGGTGATTTAACAGCATCAACTGGTACAGTGTTATCTAACGCCGCGACAACCGCGCTAGGTGGCCCATTGTTTGCCATTGCACTGCAAGGCGCCAACTTCTCTACCCTGCTATCTTTTTTAGAAACACAGGGTGACGTACAAGTGCTATCCAGTCCACGTATCTCTTCGATTAACAACCAAAAAGCGGTGCTTAAAGTTGGTACCGACGAGTTTTTTGTAACGGGTATTTCCTCTAACACTACTGCATCGGTAGGTGCAACCACCACTGTACCAGAAGTGATATTACAGCCATTTTTCTCCGGCATTACCTTGGACGTAACACCGCAGATAGATAAAGATGACAACATCATTTTGCACATGCATCCCTCAATCAGCCAGGTTTCCACCGTGAATAAGCAAGTAACATTGGGTGGCACTGCAGGCCAAATCAACCTACCCCTTGCATCTAGCAACATCAGCGAGACTGACAGCATTGTCCGCACCCGTGATGGGCGCGTGATTGTGATAGGTGGTTTGATGACAGAAAGCGCATCCAGCACAAAATCTAAAGTACCGGGCTTAGGTGATGTTAAAGGTGTAGGTGCGGCTTTCCGTCAACAGGGTGCTACTAAAACAAAAACTGAGCTAGTCATTTTGCTAAAAGCATCTGTTGTTCAAGGCCAAGATAGCTGGTCAAACGACATGTTATCAAGCAAGCAACGTATCGAAGATATGCGCAGACCAGACACGGGAACTGAAGGTCAATAACCCATGTATCTGCAGCATTTTGGACTTAGTGAATTTCCATTTAGCATTACGCCGGATACGAGCTATTACTTTGCGTCTGCGAGCTATCAAGATGCGTTAAACACTGTCATATTTGCGGTGACCACCGGTGAGGGGTTTATTAAAATCACTGGTGAAGTTGGCACAGGCAAAACCCTGCTATGCCGCAAGCTTATGTCCAGCTTAGATCAGAGCTATAAAATAGCCTACGTACCTAACCCGTATCTAGAACCGCAATCGCTATTAATGGTGCTGGCTGAAGAGCTCAATATCAGCTTGCCCGCTGATGTGCAAATCACACAGCACGTGATACTCAACGCACTGACCCACGCTCTATTAAACTTTGCGCGAGACAATATTAAAGTGGTGGTATGTCTTGATGAAGTACAGGCCATGCCGATAGAAACATTAGAGGCGCTTCGCTTGCTAAGCAATCTTGAAACTGAAAAAAGAAAATTACTGCAGGTAGTCATTTTTGGGCAACCAGAACTAGAAGATAAACTCAATCATGCTTCGGTTCGGCAACTGAAGCAACGCATTACTTTTGCGTACCAACTTGACCTGCTAAACCGCGATGAAATGGCATACTACCTGTATCACCGCCTAACGATTGCCGGCTATAAAGGTAGCCGTGTGTTTAGCCGTACCGCTTTATATTTAATGTATTATTACTCCAAAGGTGTGCCTAGGCTAATTAACATATTGGCACATAAAGCCCTATTGGCCACTTATGGCAAAGGCAAGCATCAAGTGGGCATGCGCGAAGTGCTGGCAGCTGCGTCGGACACTGAGTCGGTCGATGCAACATGGAAAAACTTTGGGCTTAAAAGCTTATCTTTAACCATGCTGCTGGGCGCATTTGGCCTAATACTGTTTATTTTCATTAACAATCTTAAGCCATATTAAATCTCAATAAAAAAGACAATCGATGAGTTTAATCAATCAAATGCTGAAAGACCTTGAACAACGTGGCGCAACATCCACTGAGATTCAACAACCTTCAATCACGCCACAGTTTGGCGCGTACACAAAAAAAAGCGGTAGTAAATCTATATACATCGTAGGTATTGGTCTGATTATCATCGCAATTGGCTACGCTACACTTTCAAACCCTGCACAGCTTGCCCGTATTAAAGAAGTGCTAGGCTTTAATCAAGCTAGCATCAATAACAAGCCAGCCGTGAAGTTTGAGGCATCAAAATTTGGCCAGCCTATACAAGACAAATCGGCAACTGCCGCAACATTACTGGAAGCACCTGCTGCAACGCCAAACCAGCCGACTACAGATGTTTTAGACATTGCTACTGAGTCTGACGTAAGCGGCCCAGCTGTTAGCACTCCAGCCACCAATACCTCAGCAAAATCTAACGAGCCCCCAGCTAACCTATTTGAGAGAACACTTAGATTCAGCCCGCAAACAATTAAAGATCAGCCAGCAAAAAATACAGACACCAGCCAGCAAAAAAAAAGCAGCTCAGCATTAGTGCAAGCTGAGAAAGTCAGCGCGGCAGCATCGCAAATAAAAGAGGCGCCAATAAAAGAATTGGAAGTTAAAGAGCCGGCAGTCAAGGAAGCTGCAAAAGGTGAGACCGAAAAGAACTTGAGCAATAAGAGTGTAAGCGCACCTACACTTGCCAATAAACAGCCTAATATCCATAAAAAAATGAGCCCAGAACAAACGGCTAATAGTAATTATCAGCAAGCACTAGCTTATTTACAGCAAGGCAGAGTGTCAGAATCAGAAGCTTATTTAGCAAAAACGCTGGAGTTTAACCCTGCCCATCACGAGGCGAGGCTAACCCTTGCAAGCTTGTTGCTAGATAACAAAAGGCTTAACGACGCAAAAGATGTACTTAATACAGGTTTGCAAATTAGCCCTGAACAAAATGAATTTCGTATCGCCTTAGCGCGTCTGCAAATCAATGCTGGCGACCAAGCCGCAGCTTTAAACACTTTAGAACAAGGTTTGCCTTATGCAGCTAACCGTGCAGATTATTATGCATTTCTTGCTACATTGTTACAGCGTAGCGGCCAGCATGATGTGGCGATTACCCACTACACTAAAGCCATTGCACTTGAAAACAACACCAACAGCGTAAAAACCAACACTTTGGTGGGCTTGGGTATTTCTTTACAGGCCGTAGGTAAGCTGGAGAATGCACAACAAGTATTTACTAGAGCGCAGCAAACAGGTTCACTAAGCCCTGCCCTTGCAAGTTTTGTTGATCAGCAGCTTAAAAAAATCCATCAAAACCTAAGCAAGTAAAACACCTGCTAGTGTTTAAAATACTAGAAATGAAGCCCTGTAGACTCAACGCGTTATGACGGGCGCCAAAGCTTAAGCAATAGGGCATTAGAAATAACACTCACGCTGCTTAACGCCATAGCTGCACCAGCCAGTACCGGGCTTAATATGCCCATGGCTGCCAGCGGGATGCCAACTACGTTATAGATAAATGCCCAAAATAGATTCTGCCTGATTTTTTGGTAAGTGCGTTTAGAAATATCAATCGCATGTGCAATCAAAGCTGGGTCGCCACGCATGAGTGTAATGCCAGAGGTGTGCATAGCGACATCAGTACCGCTAGACATTGCAACACCAACATCTGCCACAGCAAGCGCTGGCGCATCATTTAAGCCGTCTCCCACCATCGCAACCAGTCCATCTTGCTTCAGTTCAGCTACGATAGAGGCTTTTTCATCAGGCAGCACTTGCGCATAATATTGTGAAATACCTAGCTGACTGGCAACATTAGACGCACTGCCTTGGTTGTCACCTGATATCAGCACCGTTTTTATACCGGCCTGTGACAAATCGGCAATTGCCTGCTGGGCTGTGGGTTTTATCGTGTCACCAAAGGCAAAAAATCCTAACAGTTTGGGGGCGAAATTATCAAGGGTCCTTGCTTGCGCTATCCAGGAAACACTATGTCCAGCTTGCTCCAGTAGTAAAGCATCTTCTTTATATTTGGAAAGATTGACCTTTAAGTCATTCATCAGGCGCGAGCTTCCAATATACAGCTTCTGCCCATTAACCTCACCCACCACGCCTTTACCTGCTAAGGCCTGTAAGCCGTGCGCCAACTGTAGCGATAAGCCTTTGGCATTAGCGGCATTCGTCACGGCCTTTGCTAATGGATGCTCACTACCGGCTTGCAAGCTTGCAGCTAACATCAGCAATTGGTCGCTATCCTGAGCATCGCCGTCTTTAGCGGTAGAGTGCATGGCAATCAGCTTAGGGTGTCCCTCTGTCAGAGTGCCTGTTTTATCAAACGCTACTGTTTTAATCGCGTGAGCAAGCTCAAGCGCTTCAGCATCTTTAATTAAAATACCATGTTGTGCAGCAACACCGGTGCCCACCATAATAGCCGTTGGCGTTGCCAAACCCAGCGCGCATGGGCAGGCGATAACAAGCACGGTTACCGCGTTGATAATGGCAGCCTCCCAGTTGCCATTGTAGAGGCCCCACACCAGCAGGGTCAGAGCAGCAATCACCATGACAATTGGTACAAAGACTGCGCTTACTTTATCCACCAAGCGCTGAATCGGGGCTTTCTTTGCTTGCGCAGACTCGACCAAGCGTACGATGCGCGCCAGTACAGTTTCTGTGCCCACCGCTGTAGTTTTAACATACAGCGCGCCTTCTCCGTTCATGGCGCCACCAGTGACTTTATCACCCACCTTTTTAGCTACAGGCAGGCTCTCACCTGTAATTAAGGACTCATCTACTTGGCTGTCACCTTGCTGCACATTGCCGTCCACAGCGATTCGTTCGCCAGGCCGTACCAAAACCACGTCGCCTACCTTTACCATAGCAATAGAGACTTGCTGCGCTTGTCCATTAGTTACAACCGTCGCAAACTCTGGCCTTAAGGTGTTCAGGGCACGAATTGCCTCTGTTGTTTGCGACTTTGCACGGCTTTCTAGCCACTTTCCAAACAGCACTAAGGTAATCACAATCGTAGAGGATTCAAAATACAAGTGATGCTGAGCGCCGCTGTGAGACGGAAAAAATAACAAATAAACACTTAAGCCATAAGCCGCTGAGGTGCCGATAGCGACCAGTAAATCCATATTGCCAGCTCTGGCCTTAAGCGCATGCCATCCTGCCTGATAAAAACGCCAGCCCAGCCAAAACTGTACTGGTGTTGCTAAAAGCCACTGCACCCAACCAGAAACCTGCCCTTCCCACCCTAGCCATTGCGCAACCATTGCAACTACCAGTGGCAGCGAGAATATCGCGGCAAGTGCGCACGGCCACCATAGATGCTGTTTATTCGCACTGACCAAGTGCTCTACTCTGTCCTGTTCGGCATTTAATGACTGCGCTTGGTAGCCCGCAGCTACCACTGCATCAACCAACTGCTTGGTTGTGACTGTATCTACGGCAGAAACCTGCGCGGTTTCTAAGGCTAGGTTAATTTCAGCACTGACCACGCCAGATACTTTCATTAGTGCCTTTTCAACACGGCTCGCGCAAGATGCACAAGTCATGCCCTTAATCGCTAATGTCCATTCACTATTTACTTGATTAGCCATGATTTTTTAATATCGATAAAGATGATTATGTTGGTAATCTATTATAATCCTCGTCAATCCAATTCACCCTTAACTTTTGTGTAGAAACGAGCAATCATGGCCGGGGCAAGTCTTTTAACGCTGATTGATGATATCGCAACCATTTTAGATGATGTGTCTGTCATGACTAAAGTCGCGGCAAAAAAAACCGCAGGCGTATTGGGGGATGACCTTGCGCTGAATGCACAGCAAGTAGCTGGCGTGAATGCAGATAGAGAGCTGCCCGTGGTTTGGGCTGTTGCCAAAGGCTCTGCTGTGAATAAAATCATTTTAGTACCTTTGGCACTAGTGATTAGCGCTTTAGCGAACTGGTTAGTCACGCCATTACTGATGTTGGGCGGTTTATTTTTGTGCTTTGAAGGCGTTGAAAAATTATTCCATAAGTTTTTTCATGCTGAAGAAACCGTACATCATGACCCGAAAAAAATGATAGGTTTGGACGAAAGCAAAACCTTAGAAGTACTGGAAGCAGAAAAAATCAAAGGTGCAATTCGCACAGACTTTGTACTCTCTGCTGAAATCATTGTGATTACTTTAGGCACAGTAGCAACCGCAACCTTTACGCAGCAAATATTAGTGCTGACAGGAATTGCCGTAATAATGACGGTGGGCGTTTATGGCCTAGTTGCCGGGATTGTAAAGCTGGATGATGGTGGTTTGTATCTTGCTAGCCGCAAAGGTAAAACTATACTTGCCAGCTTAAAACGTAAGCTTGGTTTCGGCATTTTATGGTTTGCCCCGCACATGATGAAAACTTTATCCGTGGTTGGCACTGCTGCCATGTTCTTGGTAGGCGGCGCGATTTTGGTTCACGGCATTCCGGCGTTGCATCACGCAATTGAGCATATGGGCAGCAGCATGAGCAGTGGCTTTATGCAAAGCATCACCCCAACCTTATTAAATGGGTTATTTGGCGTTATTGCAGGGGCTGCCGCCTTAGTAGCAATGCTGGTTGTTAAAAAACTATTACCAGTTGCTAAAGCGAGCTAATGTTAAACATGACAGATTTTATTGGTTATTTATCAGCATTTTTAACGACATTTGCTTTTGTGCCGCAAGCTATGCACTCTTGGAAAACCCGGGACTTATCTGGTGTATCACTGCCTATGTACAGCATATTTAGCTTAGGTGTATTTGGCTGGCTGGTTTATGGCATCCTGATGATGTGCTGGCCGATTATCGTTGCCAACAGCATCACCTTCATGCTGGCCTGTGTAGTGTTATATCTAAAAATCACTCACTCAAATTAAGCAATATTTTAGTGCTTTAACAAACCTAAATCCGATAAAGCACTTTTTAAACCACTAGCAACTATGCGGTAGCCATCTGCATTGGGGTGCACCGGGTCTGCTTTCAGGCTGTTTTTTGCCAGTACATCAGAAAACACATCCTCAACCAGCGGGGTATTGGTTTGCTCTGCCAGCTTTCCATACAAGGGGTGATCTTCCAAGCTGCCCAAAGCCGCCCCTATCGGACTAAACTTTGGGATAGCAATTAACACCGTGTTAATACTGCGCGCTTTGCTTTTAGCCAATATTGCACTTAAGTTACGCACGGTTTCTGTTTCAGGAATATGCCGTAAAAAATCATTGCCACCCAACTCTACAATCAGCAAGTCTATTTTTTGCGAGCCATCATCATGTGATGCTAACAATGCATCAAGTCTATCCAAACCATCCGCAGAGGTGTTACCAGGCACACCGGCATTCATGATATTCCACCCTGTGCTAGTGCTGAGCAGGCTGACATAATCCTCACCACTTGCAGCACCTGTACCGTAGGTTAGGCTATCTCCCAGCACAACAACGTTGGCATTGGCCGAGAGCGCAGTGAACTGCTGGCCTGAGCCGCAAGCTGCAAGAAAAAGTAAGGCGGCAGCAAGCAATAAGCGTTTAATCATTGAATATCCTTATACATTAATGGAGCGCGTAAACCAGCACTTCATCCCCGGCAGGAAAGCCAAAAATGGCATTACCACCGGCAACTACGGCTACATATTGTACGCCATCAATCTCATAGCTGATGGGCGGCGCATTAACACCTGCCGTGGCTTTTGATTGCCAAACTTTTTGGCCAGTCTGACTGTTATAGGCTTTAAAATAACCATTGCCCTCACCCATAAACACTAGGCCGCCGCGTGTTACTAACAGGCCGCCCATTAACGGCTGCTCAGTTTTCACCTGCCAGCGCATTTTGCCAGTGCCTAAATTAATGGCTGATAGCACACCCCAGCGTGCATCATTGGTTGGCTCAGATGAAACATATTGTATAGCGGGTAAATCGCCTTTAGCCGGCTCATCTACCAACGTGTATTTAATCGGCGCATGTATGCCCGCCACATAGCTGGTCTGGTTGCTTTCGTCCAATGCACTGGGGCTCCAGTTTGAACCACCTAAAATGCCTGGATACAATACGGTGCCCTCTTTGGTTGCTTTGGCAAACATATTGTGTTGCGGTACAAAAGCCTCTGATTTACTTAACAAGGCGCCAGTTTGTCTGTCGTTCACGTAGTACCAGCCAGTTTTACCGGCTTGCCCAACTGCAGCAATCTTTTTACCATTTTTCACATAATCAAACAGCACTGGTGGACTCGCTACATCGTAGCCCCAAACATCATGCGGCACCTGCTGATAATGCCATTTAATCTTGCCGGTTTCGGTATTTAAGGCAACCAAAGATACTGTATATAAATTATCACCCGGGCGTGACACATCATTCATCTGCGGCGAAGGATTGCCGGTACCAAAAAACAAGGTATTGGTTTTGGTATCAATTGCCGGCGTGGTCCAGGCGGAACCGCCGCCAAACCTCCAAGCATCTTGATGTGTTTCCAGGTTTTCTTTCTCAGCAGCAATATCACGATTCAACGCTACACCGTCAGAGGTGGTTTCTGCAAACTTGCCCTCCCAGCCTTGAGATGGAATCGTGTCAAATTGCCATACTTTGTCGCCATTCTGTACATCATAGGCAGCCAAGAAGCCAGAGCGCCCATATTGACCACTCACGCCGACGACCGCACCTAATGGTGCATCTATCCGCGGCTTATCAATGTGTAAACCATAGCCTACACCAGTTACGCCCACAATCACCTTGCCGCGATACACCACTGGCGCCATCGCTATACCAATCCCGGTGCCGCCATACATTTCTTTTTTACTTTTAGCATCAGCTTTGCTGAGTAAGCCTGTGTTTTCAGTTAATGCAGTATCTTCAGCGACATCAATATCCCATAGCTTACGCCCAGACTTTGCATCCAAGGCAATGAGCCTAGCATCTACAGTACCAATAAACACTTTGCCGTCGCTCACCGCCACCCCACGGTTAGCGGGGCCACAACACATTTTCCAGTCTGCTTTACGCGAGTGCTCATAACGCCAAATCTGCTTACCCGTCTTTGCATCAAGTGCCGCGACATGATTAAAAGGCAAAGCCACATACATGATGCCGCCCTGCACAATCGGCGTGGCTTGAAAGCTAGCCGATACGCCGGTTTTAAACGACCAGGCTAACGATAGCTTGCTAATGTTCTGCGTGTTAATTTGCGTCAGTGGCGATAAACGCTGGTTGGTGTAATCGCCGCCATGTATAGGCCAATCCTTTTGTGCAGCCGATATATGTTGATTTTCTAAGCCTGAACATGCAGTCACTGCAACGGTAGTTGCTATTAACAGCGCACGACCAATTGGTTTTAACTGCGTCAAACTCAATTGCTTATACATAAAAAGCATCCTTTTATTTAGCGTAAACCGGCAGGGTGTAACTTTAAAGTATACAGATGTGTATAGTTTTTGCCAACGCGCCTAATGGCTAATTATCTTATCTCTACTAATTAAACAATATAGCGCTATACTCATCAACAGGGAGTATCAAATCTGTACTGTAATTTAGAGATGTCATTTAACTGCGCAAGGGGTTTGCATGAACGAACGGATTCAACAATTACTTAATCAAATTACCGAACTTGAAGATGATTTACGTACTGCATTAAATGAACAACAGTCCACCATATTTTTCCAAATCAAAGGAAAACGTGTTGAGTTTGAAAAATCCATTAAAGACACGCACAAGCGCCTTAAAAGAAACTTTTTTACGTGGCTAATCACCAACCGCCCGCAAAATTTGATTACCGGGCCTATCATTTACGCCATGATTATTCCATTGGTCATTACCGATATTTTCATCACGTTTTATCAGCTAACCTGCTTTCCGATTTACGGTATTAAAAAAGTACGCCGGGCTGATTACATTATTTACGACCGGCAGCAGTTAAACTACCTGAACTTTATTGAAAAATTTCACTGCACCTACTGCGCCTACGGTAGCGGCATGATTGCCTACATTAGTGAAATTGTGGCGCGTACAGAACAGTACTTTTGCCCGATTAAACATGCCAGAAAGATATTAGGCACGCACTCACGCTATTCACGTTTTATTGATTACGGCGACGCTGAGCATTATCAGGACCGGCTTGAAGAATACAGACGTGCGCTAAATAATGAGAAGTCAATTAATCGCGAAGTAAGCTCTAAAGCGTAGCAACGCTAGCGGATTAAATACCGTGTTTAATCCGCTTAGTTATTACGGTAATTGTTACCAAAAAACTCCATCATCAAGAAGTCTTCCAAACCAGCATTATCTTCTAACCGTGCAGACTGTGTGACCGAGCGCGCGAGTCGATGAGACTCCCAAGTAAAATCACCCTGATAATGCTCACGGATTAGCGCAATCATCCGTTTTACTATCATCAAACGAATATCTTGGCCGCTACCAGCCTCTACTTCAAAGTACTGAAGCTTGGCGTTGCTATAGTCATTGGTCCAGCCTTTAAATGCAAAAGTTGCGTGACGTGAGCTTTTGCTGGTAATTTCAAAGATACCGTTAGTGCCACTTTTAAAGTTATTTTTAATGCGCTCATCCCTAAGCTGCTCGGCGCTCGGCCCACGCTCCTTGGCAATTGCTTCTGCATTTTGTCGGGCTGCGTCATACTCTGTGCCCTGCCTGCTCGCCTGCACTGCCTTCATGTAAGAGGCCATATCTGGAAACTTAGCAGGGTCTAGCTTGTTTTCTTGCACCGGCGGCGGTGGCTTAGGTGCATCTGGCACCTTGAAGCTTGAATCAGCGGTTGTGGTAGGTATTTTAGTAATCACCTTGTGCTTTGGTTTTACTACCGGTGTGCTTTTTACAGGTTCGGTTTTCGGCTCCACCTTAGGCTTGGGTTCGGTTTTAGGCTGAGGTGCGGCCGTCGCTGCTGGTGTATGTTTAGGCGGCGCCAGACTTACCTCGATAGTGCTGGCTGAGCTAGATGGCGGTTGATCAAACTGAATTTTGGGTGCGAGAAAGAAAATAGCCAAGTGTACGAGAATAGAAATAACAATCGCGAGCAATGTATTACGGCTGATATTCACGCGTATAAGCTGCTCGTTGACTGGCTTGAATTTGAGCGCTCGCGCTAGAAATTCATCAAAGTTTTCATCAACCTGATTGTTATTAATTTGATCTGAATACATGGAAATTAAAAGCGCATGTCTGCCCAAGTTTTTTCAAGTCGCTTGAGCGACACGGGAAACGGTGTTTTAAGCTCTTGCGCAAACAAAGACACACGCAGCTCTTCAATTAACCATCTAAATTCCTGCAAATGCTGCGGGATATCTAAATGCGCAGTATTCAAGGCGTTGACTTTATCTTGCCATTTTTGCCAAACCAAGCCCACGCTTGCCGCATTTTTACCATCACGGTCTGGGTTGGCGGGATGCTTTTCAATACGTAGCCGCAGTGCTTTTAAATAGCGCGGGATGTGTTGCAATTGCTCCCAAGGCGTTTGGTGAAAGCAGCCTTTGTACACTAACAAGCCAATTTGCTGCTCTAAATCTCGTTTTAGCCGGTTGGCAGCAGCAGCCATTTGGCCTTGCTTCTGCACCAGTAACTGGTATTCAGTAGCAATGGCCTGTGCTTGGCGCGCCACCGCTTGCGTCACGGCTGGCAAACGCGTTCTGGCGCGTTGCTTTAACACCATGAACTCTGCATTGGTACGTGGCAAATCATCTTCACCAATAAACGCACGGTCTGCTATCGCTAAAATCATATCCTCACGCAAATCATCTGCCTGCATGACATTACGCAAGACCAGCGCATACTGATTAAAGTTCGGCAGGCTTTTTTCCAGCTGCTTCATCTGCTCTTTTAGCTCGAAGCGCATCAGGCGGCACACACCTTTGCGATGGCTAAGCGCAGCCTCACGCTCTGTATCAAACAACTTAACTGCAATACTGTCATGCGCATCTTCTAGCGCAGGGTAGCCAGTGACTTTTAAGCCATCACGTTCAAAACTCAAGGTCTGTGGCAAATCACCAAAATCCCACTGTTTTAAACCTGTTTTTTCAATATCTGGCGAAGTGTTTCTAAAGGTAAGCTGCGCGGCTGAACCCAGCTGCTTTTTCAGGGCATTCCAGTCACGCCCCATTGCCAGCTCCCTGCCACCATCATCCAGCACACTAAAGTTCATTAAGTGATGTGGCGGCATGTCGCTCAGGTTCCAATCCTCTTTGCTAATTTTAAGCGTAGTTTTGCGTTGTATGTAAGAGGCTAACGTGTCCAGCATGGGCTGTGAGAACTGCTCGTTTACGTCATCCAAAAATCCAGTCACAAACTCTGGCACAGGCACACACACACGCCTAAATGTTTTAGGTAGCGCTTTAATCAAATACGTAATTTTTTCGCGCAACATGCCCGGGACTAGCCACTCGGTTTGCACTGGATTTAACTGATTCAATAAGGCGAGCGGCACCGTTGCGGTTACGCCATCCAGCACGTGGCCCGGCTCAAAACGGTACTTCAAATTAGTTTCAACACCATCTAACATGACTTTCTCAGGAAACTGCACTGCCGTAATGGCATCTGCACCATGGCGCATTAAATCATCACGCGTTAGGTATAACAGTCTTGGTGATACTTTTTCAGCATCTGTCCGCCATTTTTCAAAACTTGCGGCATTAAAAATATCCGCAGGTATTTTGGCATCGTAAAAGGCAAAAAGTTTATGCTCATCCACCAATACGTCTTGGCGGCGCGCTTTATGCTCCAGCTCTTCAACCTCTGCAATCAAGCGCTCATTAGCGGTAAAGAATGCAGCTTTGGTGTCAAACTCGCCGTTTGCAAGCGCTTCACGTATAAAGATCTCACGCGACTCAGCCGCGTTAATCGGGCCATAATGCACACGACGTTTTGGAATAATCGTCAGGCCATACAAGCTCACGCGTTCCCAAGCGTTGACCATGCCCATTTTTCTATCCCAGCGCGGGTCTGAATAATGGCTGTCGGTAAGGCCTCTGGCTAGTGGTTCTATCCAATCTGGCTCAATTTTTGCCACGCCACGCGCATACAGTTTAGAGGTGTCTACTAGTTCGGCAGCCATCACCCATTTTGGACGCGTTTTCTTGAGCGTAGAGCCTGGCGCAACATGGAAACGAATGCCGCGCGCACCTGCGTATGAGTCGCTGTCACCGTCTTTAAAGCCAATATTACCTAATAAGCCTGCAAGCAGCGCTTTGTGAATCTGCTCAAAGTTAGCCTCTTGTTCATTGAGCTTAAACTCCATCTCTGAAACGATATCTAGTAATTGCCCGTGTAGCTCGCGCCACTCTTTCAAACGTAAGAATGATAAAAAGTTGCTGTGGCATTGGTTCAGCAAGTCTTTATTAGACTTTTTAGTTTTGAGTGCGTTATCGAAGAAGTCCCACAGTTTGAGGTAGCTCATGAAATCAGAGCCCTCACCCGCAAATTTGGCATGTGCATTATCCGCCGCTTCGCGCTTATCCATTGGGCGCTCACGTGGGTCTTGTATGCTAAGCACACTGGCAATAATCAATATTTCTTTTAAGCAATGCTCGCGTTTGGCGGCAAGTATCATGCGCCCTACGCGTGGGTCCAGCGGTAGTTTTGCTAATTGCAAACCAGTATCTGTAATTTGGCGGCGCGCATCTACCGCGCCAAGCTCCTGCAACAACAAATAGCCATCGGCAATCAGGCGGGATGAAGGTGCTTCAATAAACGGAAACTCAGTTACATCGCCTAAACGCAACGCAGCCATACGTAAAATTACTGCGGCCAGCGAGCTACGTAAGATTTCCGGCTCAGTAAACTCTGGGCGGCCATTAAAATCCTGCTCGGAGTAGAGTCGCACACAAATACCGTTTGAAACCCGGCCACAGCGCCCTGCACGTTGCTTAGCGGCGGCTTGGCTAATCTTTTCAATCTGTAGCTGCTCAACTTTTGCACGTGTACTATATCGGTTCACCCGCGCCAGACCTGCATCAATCACGTATTTGATGCCAGGCACGGTCAGTGAGGTTTCGGCCACATTGGTTGCTAGCACAATGCGCCTGCTGCTATGGCTTCTAAATATCTTCTGCTGGTCTTCAATACTTAAACGGGCAAACAAAGGCAGTACTTCTATATGCTTAAGCTTGGCTGAGCGCCCTTGATACTTGCGTAAATGGTCTGCTACATCACGAATCTCGCGCTCACCCGGTAAAAACACCAGAATATCGCCATCGCCCTGACGCAACAAATCATCGGCTGCATCTAAAATCGCTTCTTCAATCGCCTCTTCTTCGTCGTCTTCTTCCAGCCACCGCGCTTCTGTTTTCGCTTTACGCGCAATGCCAAAAACCGTCTCATCATCTAAATCAAACTGTGCGTTCTCTGCCTCGGCCACTTCACGTGCGCGGAATCCGGCTGCGCCTAATGGACGGTAGCGGATTTCTACGGGGAAAGTGCGCCCAGAGACTTCAATCACCGGAGCGCCATTAAAGTGTTGCGAGAAGCGATCAGCATCAATAGTTGCTGACGTGACAATCACTTTTAAGTCGGGGCGTTTAGGTAACAGTTGCTTGAGATAACCCAGCAGAAAGTCGATGTTGAGGCTACGTTCGTGCGCCTCATCGATGATAATGGTGTCATAAGCGTTTAAAAACTTATCGCCCTGCGTTTCTGCCAGCAAAATACCATCTGTCATCAGCTTAACGTAGCTGGACTCTGATAGTTTGTCGTTAAAGCGTACCTTGTAGCCCACCGCCTCACCTAATGGCGTTTTGAGCTCTTGTGCAATACGGCTGGCGACTGACCTTGCAGCAATGCGTCGCGGCTGGGTATGGCCGATAAACCCTGAAACTCCACGCCCGAGCTCTAAACAAATTTTGGGTAACTGCGTGGTTTTACCTGAGCCGGTTTCACCGCACACAATCACCACTTGATGCTTGCTTATAGCGGTAGCGATTTCATCACGCTTTCCGCTTACTGGCAGCTCTAGCGGATACTCTGGCTTGGGCAAGTGCGCTAAACGTAACTGATACTTTTGCTGCGAAGCATGCAGCTTTTGCACAACTTCATTCACCATGCGCTGAGCCTTGGCTAGCGACTTCTCATCCGCAAGTTTTTGTAGCGTTTTGATTTCCTGCATTTTACGGCGCAACGCATGCCTATCGGCCAGCATGCAGCTTTGTAGTGCGTGTTCAAAATTAGCGGGAATTAAATTATCAGGTTTACTCACATTCATAGGCGCAAATTTTATCATGCCATGCTGTTCTACTTTAACAATCATGCAAAAGCATTTGCAAATAGCACTTAAATGCCATTGTACGCATGCTGAAAGTACGAATCAGACGCAGTAAATTAACTGTAAATGCTAGAAATAAGCTACGCCACGCTTAACTAAAAGCAAAACAGCAACGGTTTGATTTACATCAAACCCAACTTAGGCAAAACAAAATACCCTAAGCGATACTCAATGAGTTTATTTGAACCCTAGGCGCTGTCACCAATGCCCGTAAAGAAACTAGCTATGTCAGCCATATTGCATTATGTATCCAAGGCAGGCAATATGATGAATGAAGGCCTTTCCTCAAAGCTTTCATTCAAGCACCCCAGATTTATTGTTTTTAATATCATGCTGTCGCTAGGGATGTTAATCATTTCCTCTGCGGCAATGCTCACGAGTACAGAGCAAAGCAAAATATCGGCATATACGCTAGAGCAAACCTACCAGTTACTTAATCTCTCCAAAAATCTGCAGAGCGGATTTTACGACCATAAATCGCTGATTGCTCAGTACCTGCACAACCCATCCCCTAGCCTGTTAGAAAACTTGCAGGCAATACGTTCCAATGTGTTCGAGTCATTGTCCACAATAAAGAAAATGGCAGGGCAAAGCATTGAGATGCAACGGCAGATTAAGAGCGTAGAAGAGATTTTTAGGGAATCCATCAATGAGTCTGAGTCTATATTGCCGACCAAAGGTGGCTTAGTCATCGTTGGTCCAAGTATTTCCATCATAACTGAGGGCAACATAAACCACCTAACCAACTTACTTACCTCCAAGCTGCACGCATTTGATATTGCCGTGCAACATAGATCAAATGAGCGCCAGAAGCTGGCATCACTGAAGGTAGGCATAGCGCAAATAGTCATGCTGATTAGCTTGTTGATTGGTATCGGCATACTGTTTTACACGCTAAAAACATTACGTGATGAAATGAGCAAACGGGTTGAAACAGAAAATAGATGGCGATTTGCAATTGAGGGAACAAGTGACGGCGTTTGGGATTGGAACCTTGAAACCAATAAAACTTATTACTCAAGTAAATGGGCAGAAATACATGGCTTAAGCCACAGCATCGTCAACAATGACATGGACACCTGGGAGAGTAACATCCACCCTGAAGATAAACCCCGTGTATTTTCAAGCGTACATGATTATTTAAACAATAAAACCAAGACTTACATCAGCGAGCATCGCATTATTGATGTCCACGGAAATACTAAATGGATACTTGAACAAGGGGTAGCAGTCTCCCGCAATGAGTCAGGAGAGGCTACACGCATTATCGGTATACTGAGAGATACTACCGAACACCAACTCTCCAGACATGCGCTTCAAGACAGTGAGTCACGTCTCAGAGGCCTGCTCACTGCGATTCCGGATTTAGTCTGGCTAAAAAGCCCAGACGGCGTATATCTCACTTGCAACTCTCGCTTTGAGAAGTTTTTTGGAAAGAAAGAATCTGAGATTATCGGTAAAACTGATTATGATTTTATTGATATCACGCTTGCGGATTCTTTTTTAGAAAACGATAGAAAGGCCATGGCAAGCAAGGTGCCGTGCATCAATGAAGAATGGATTACCTTTGCTGATGACGGCCATTCTGAGCTGCTAGAAACTACAAAAACTGCCATCTATGATGAGCAAGGCAACGTTACTGGCGTGCTTGGCATTAGCCACAACATTACCGAACGTAAAAGTATAGAAAATGAGCTAAAAATATCCGCATACGTATTTGAAGCGCAAGAAGGCATGATCGTTACGGATGCAAACAATATCATACTCCGCGTTAATCATGCATTTACTGCCATTACAGGCTACACGGCTGATGAAACTGTAGGGAAAAATCCACGAATACTTAGCTCAGGTAAAAATAATCCTGATTTTTATCGCAGCATGTGGGAATGCATCGCCAATAAAGGCTCATGGAGCGGAGAAATTTGGAATCGGCGCAAAAACGGTGAAATCTATCCGGAATACCTCACGATTACCGCAGTAAAAGACCAGCATGGCACGGTAACTAATTATGTAGCTACCATGGCGGATATCACCTCCAATAAAGCGGCTGCAAAGGAAATTGAAGTATTAGCCTTTTACGATCCGCTTACACACCTGCCGAATCGGCGCTTATTCATAGACCGTTTAAGCCATGCCCTCGCTTCCAGTGCCCGTAGCCAAAGTAAAGGCGCTTTATTATTTATTGATTTAGATAACTTTAAAAACCTTAACGACTCACTGGGGCATGCGGTGGGTGACATGCTACTGCTACAGGTAGCAGAGAGACTAAATAACTGCGTGCGCGAAGGTGATACTGTGGCCAGACTAGGCGGCGACGAATTTGTGATTACCCTAGAAGACCTAAGCCTGCAATTAGACGAAGCAGCGTCTAAAACAAAATTAATCGGTGAAAAGATTTTGTACCGACTAAGCCAGCCTTACCACTTGGGTGAGTACGAACACCAAATCACTTGCAGCATTGGTGCGGCGCTGTTTCACCACCACGAACAATCGCAAGATGAGTTACTAAAACAGGCTGATATTGCCATGTACCAAGCCAAAAAGCTTGGGCGCAATGCGATATGCTTCTTTGACCCGGAAATGCAGACCAGCATTAACGCACGTGTTGAGCTTGAGCGCGACTTAAACATCGCCATCAATGAGCAGCAATTTAAGCTGTATTACCAAATACAGCTTAATAGCCACGGGCAAGCCATAGGTGCTGAAGCGCTTATCCGCTGGTTACACCCTGAGCATGGCATGATTTCACCTGCTAAGTTTATCCCGCTAGCTGAGGAAACTGATTTAATTATCCCTATCGGCACATGGGTGCTTGATACGGCTTGCTCACAGCTCAAGCAATGGCAGCAAAATGTGCAAACCAAAGATTTAATCTTGTCAGTGAATGTAAGTGCCAAACAGCTGCATCAAGTAGATTTCATCGCTACCGTACAAAAAACCATTAACAAGTATGGAATAAACCCTAACCAACTTAAACTGGAGTTGACGGAAAGCATGCTGCTTAACTCGATTGAAGACACAATCAGCATTATGAGCAGATTAAAAACCATTGGTATTCGGTTCTCACTGGATGACTTTGGTACAGGTTATTCATCACTCCAGTACCTTAAACGCTTACCGCTTAACCAATTAAAAATTGATCAGTCATTTGTACGCGACATCACCGTGGATGAAAGCAATAGAGTGATTATCCGCACCATTATTGCCATGGCACAAAGCCTTGGTTTGGATACGATTGCTGAAGGGGTGGAAACCGAAGCCCAACGCGAATATTTACTCAAAAGTGGCTGTACACATTTCCAAGGCTACCTGCTTGGCAAACCGGTACCAATTCATGAGTTTGAGTCAGCGCTTAAGCTTGAAACAACACTCCAGTTTTAAACCGTACTCAACTTTAAGCCGCACTTAGTTAGCACTAAGCTAGCGCAATAAAGCCGGACTAACTTAAGCTTCGGCTGTTTCTTGCAAGCAATGACTCAGTTGTTCAACATCAATAATTTGCAGCATAGGCTCATGAGAGCTCTGTGAACTAGATAACACCAACGATTTCACTATCTGATTGTAAGCTGAAATTTCAGCGCCTACTGGTCGAATCTGCTCCACAGCAACATCCATCATTTCACCTAGGGCATCCACAACCAGCCCTATATATTCTCTGTCTATTTTAACGACAACCACTTCTGTAATCTTTTGATTCACAGGCTTGGCGCCACCTAACAGCATACAAGTGTGTATAAGCGCCAGTGAGTTACCTTTATACATCAAATAGCCCGCTACTATGTCTTGCTCGCCACCTGAAATTGGCAGGTGTGTATCCACCTGTATCGCGCTGGCAACCTGATTAGCGCTGAGTGCCAGCCAGTTATTACCCACATAAAATGTAGCAAGCTGCATGTTGTAAATACTGTTATGCATAGAGTGCTGCACATACACTGGTTTGAGCGACGCTATCTGCTGCACCGCCTGCGTTTCTTCGCCCAGATAAATCAGCACAAACGCAAACACCTCTTGCTGGTAATGGTCGGCAGTGCCTTTGTATTCGCGATAACCAGACGATTTACTGCAGCCTACTGCATAGTTCTTATGGTGGAATGTCACTGCCTTGCACATAGACTGCCCATGTGCCAGTGCAAAAAAATCATCGCTCATATCAAATAAATCTCCAGCAGAGAAGCTCTTATGCGTAGAGGCAATCACTGATTTATCTGCATCAGTATAAACAGCAAAACTGTCATTAAGCTGCTCATTGTGCTTACTTTGTAATTTTTCTTGCGGCAGTACATCCTGCAACATTGCTAAAAACTGCGGTGCGGCATCAAATACAATGCCAATTCCACCGAGCACTTGGTTATCCTCTATTGCATGGATAGCCGTCGCATAAATATAGCTGGGTAAGGCGTTATACAAAGGCGTAGCAATAAAGTCTGAGGCTACATAATCCTGCGCTGATCTTAATGCCAGCGCTTTCTTCACCCACGGCTCTGTTAACACCTGCCCCTGTAAACGCTGCTCTTGCGGGTTAGACACAGCAATCACCTTGCCCTGTGTATCAAACACGATGATGTTGCCATAAACGGTGTACAGGCTATTGATATATTGCAGCACAGACTGTATCTCGTTTACATCTTGTGTTTGCAACGCCTGCTTACTCATCAAGCTTCTAAACGTTGTGGTAAGCGCCCACCAGCGGCAGTCGTTAGCGCGCTCGTATAAATTGCGGTCCATAATATCAATGGCGAGTGCGGCCATATTCATGCTGTCTTGCAGCACAGACGCAATCACGGTTTTTTGAATATCCGCAATGGAGTTCTCAAAGATGTGCTTGGTTAACACACCGGTGTGCTTAATCTCACTCAGCAGAACTTTAGACACTACCGCATCACTGCTGCTTTTATCCGTAGCCTGTTGTACGTTTCCGTTCCACACCAATCGATTCAACTCACGCTGAATCTGGCTTGCACTGACTGGGATATTTTTAATCTCTGCATTAAATAATGCGCCTTGCATAACAGAATCCAGCAATGCAGGCGCTAAATCTATTACCACATTAGACTGCTGGCTAAATATTTTTCTGAGAGGTACCATCACAAACCCAATCCAGCCTGAGCCATGGTAGCCTTGAAAACCATCGGTCTGCCGTGCGCAGCAAAAGTATTCAATGCCTTCATAATTCACCAAGCTGTAATCTTGATCTAATGCTGGTTTAAACTTTGCGTTTAAAGCTACTTTGTCAGAGCTACTTGCAATGACTCTACCCTCTTGATTGAGTAAACTAACTATCACCAATTGGTCATTAGCTAACAAACCAGAGAAAATGCCATCACACTCATTTTTGAATTTAAAGCACAGGCATATCACCCCCAAGGCATGGCCATCATCAGGCGATACAATGCGATAGGAGTAAATCAGGCTATTTTGCTCATTAGGTAATAGGTCGCTATGCCTAAAATTTTCCACATAGGCGTTTTCTGTATGCAAAGACTCCATCAACAATGGGTCTTTAGTTTGCGTCACCGGGTTGCGCTGGTCCAACTGCAGCACCACATTGCCTTGCGTATCTAACAGGATAATATTGTGATAAACAGAATATTTAGCAACATACTGCTCAAAACGGTCGAGCAAGTACTGGCGCTTTTCACTCAAAAGCTCAGGCGCAGGTTCAGACTCAAGCAGCTTAAGATACGCACAAACATCATCGTCCGTTGCAATAAAGCCAATATCAGCGGTACGCTCAAACAGGTTGCGAATCATAATATTAATCGCCACCTGCGCCTTAAACGCATATTGACGTACTGACTTATTCAGTAGCTCCAGCCCTAATTGATTCAGTAAGGTTCCTGTCAGCTGGGTAAACTCTTTACGTGTTTGCGATAGCTCGGTATCCAACTTTGCCAGCTGCCCTAATACCGATAAATAATCCCACGCTACCTGCTGCTTTTGCAAATCATCACGATAGTTTTCAACGTCATTCATATGTCTAATCACCCCATACAAACGATCATCTACTTCAAAGCCTTTGTAATAGCTCATCCTAATTACCTTTATATCCAATCAGCATCACTGCAACCGAATCATTACTGACACAAAATTTAGGCGAAAAAAAAGGCGCATGACAACCGACTAACTCTTTAAAAAGAATAGTCAATTATCAAGACGCCTTTGTCTTGAACCACTTATTAAATACGAGCCCACGTTGGCTCTAATTGCTTGCGCTACTTGTTTAGTACAGAAATCCGCCGTTGGATACCCATACCAAAACAATTTGTTACAAATACTTACATTTTATTAATCATATCAGAAAAATAAGGCCTGCAAACTAGTTATTCACGGTTAACTAGTTTGCAGTCCTTCAATAACATCCTGATAATTATTGTGCTTCAACAACCCATGACATTAGTTTAACCACAATAGGTCTTACAAAAAGTATGCATACAAACGCAGATGGCATGGCTAATGTGTAAGCATGAATTACGCGCTGCAAGTAACCGGCACCGACACCGCTATTTGCAGCCACAATGATGGTACACATCAAAAGTGCCATGATAGTAGCCATAAAAAATGCGAACACGTAACCGGTATATCGGTGAGGAATTTTCATCATAGTCCTTGAAGATAAAGATTAGGATGCCACTTTAATCGTTAACTAAAACTATGCATAGAGCACTAACACTATGCTAAGTTTAAATATAAACTATCGAATAACCACAAACACTCGATAGCTATATGGATACACTAAGAAGCATTGAAAGCTTTGTTAAGGCAATAGAAGGCGGAAGCATTGCAGCGGCAGCGCGTATGCAAGGCATTACCCCGGCGGCGGCCAGCCAGAACATTATTAGGCTTGAAGCATCGCTGAACGCGCGCCTACTGACACGAACAACGCGCAGCCTAGCATTAACTGAAGCCGGTGCAATCTATTATGAAAAAGTACGCCATGTCATCAATGAAATTGAAAACGCACAGTCTTTAGTAACAGAGTTCCAAGGTGAGCCTCAAGGGAGGCTGAGAATAGCATCCTCTGCTGCATTTGGCCGGCATGTACTCTCGGCCATTATCCCGTCATTTACTGCCATGTATCCAAAACTATCTATTGAGCTAATTCTTACTGACCAGAATATTGACCATGTCAAAGAAGATATTGATATCAGCATCCGCTTCAAGCAACAGTTGGAGCTGGGCTTGGTTGCAAAAAGGATTGCCGTCATCCCAGTGCTATTTTGCGCATCTCCAGCTTATATTGCACGCAAGGGAGAGCCACATACACCAGAAGATTTACAGCGACACGACTGCCTGATGTTCCGCATGCCCACCAGCGGACGGCTATTAAACTGGGGGTTTCTACGCGATGAGCTACGCTTTGAGCCTGAGCTTAATCCGTCTATCATCAGTAACGACATTAACTCACTGTCTGAGCTAGCCATTGCCGATGCAGGCATCGCAAGGCTCGCTGCATTTATTGCCAACCCACTAATTAAAAGTGGGAAATTAATCTCGTTATTTCAGCAAGATGCAAGCAACCCTTCAATCATGCATGCGGATAATGAACCACTGGAGTTTTACGCCTGCTTTCGTGACCATCACGCCATGACCTTAAAAGTAAAAACCTTTATCAGTCATTTGACCTCCGCCCTACCCACTACGTGGGACGTGATTTAACGTAAGTTAATTACTGTTAGGTTTTCCCGCCTCGTCCAGCTCAAGTGCGAGCAGGTCTTTAAGGTCCTGCCGCCCTTTTTCAGACAGGCTCAGTAACGCATTCATATCGTGTTTAACGCTACGGGTTGCCTCAAGCTGCTCTATATCATGGCGCTCAAAGTGCTTGATGATTTTTGCGGCAGAGGTTGGCGTTTCACCTAGTGCCAACAAAGCTTGCTTGGCTGCCACTAATGATGAGTAAAAGGTCTCGCGTATAGGGTCTAAACCTACATCCAGCAAATCAAAAGCATCGGTTCTGCTACGCGCCCTTGTGACAACAGCAAGCTTAGGCCAGCGCTCTTTCACCAGCTTACCAATCTGAAGTGCTGCCACTGGGTCATTCACTGAAATCACCAATAACTTAGCGGTGGCGATACCGGCCTCTTCTAGCAGGTCCAGTCTGGATGCATCACCATAATAGCAACGCCATTTAAACTTGCGCATCAGATCAACCTGATTCGGGTCATTATCAATTAAGGTTGCCGTAATGCCCTTGGCCAGCAACACCCTGCCAACAATTTGCCCAAAGCGGCCAAACCCGGCAATGATTACCGTATTGTTTTCCTCAATGCTATCTTTAGGGCGCTCACCGCATTGCAGCGTTAAAAATCTATCGTAAAGCAACAACAATATTGGAGTGATGAGCATGGATACTGCCACAATCGCATTCAGCACATTGTAGGTCTCACGCGGAATGGTATTTTGCGTGAAAGCGATGCCGAATATCACAAACGCAAACTCACCAATTTGCGAGAGCGCAGCACCGTATAGCAAGCCATCTCTCAACGAGTATTTAAATACATAGGCCAAGCCTAACAATATAGCGATTTTGACCATCACTATCAGTAATGCCAGCCCAAAAATCATCAGCGGTGAGTTTGCCAATAACGATAAATCTACCGACATGCCAACCGCAATAAAAAACAAGCCCAACAGTAAGCCTTTTACCGGCTCGATATCCAGCCTAAGCTCATAGCGATACTCTGAATCCGCTAACAACACGCCCGCCAAAAAGGTACCAAGCGCCATCGACAAACCCACAGACTGCATGGCTAGCGATACGCTAATGACTAACAGCAATGAGAATGCGACGAAAATCTCACGAATCTCGGTCTGTGCAACGATGCGCATAATGGGGCGCAGCAAGGTTCTGCTAGCGACAATAATCGCGGCAATCACAGCTAATGCTTTTGCCACTGCCCATACATCAAAACCGGATTGGCCGCTATCAGGTGCTATAAACGCCAGCACCATAAACAACGGAATGACCGATAAATCCTGAAACAGCAATGTGGCAAATGATGCCTGTCCACCAGGTGTACTCAACTGTTTTTTCTCTGCAAGCGCCGTGAGGCCAATGGCTGTAGATGACATTGCCACGCCCATACCAATCACGATGGCCACAGGCCATGAAAAATGCATCATATGAGCCACGAATGCTACCAAGCCTAGTGTGCCAACCACCTGTAGCCCGCCCAACCCAAATAAGATTTTTCGCAGCTCCCAAACCTTTTGCGACTCAAGCTCCAAGCCAATCAGAAACAGCATGAGCACAACACCAAACTCAGCAAAATGCAGCACATGCTCCGGGTCTGGAATTAGCTTTAAGGCATAAGGGCCGATTAATATCCCTGCGATTAAATAACCCAGTACAGAGCCTAACCCTAGCCTTTTAAAAAATGGCACCAGCAGTATGGCTGATGATAAATAAATCATCGTTTGAATCAGAAAGTTAGAAGTGCCCATAGGATGTAATCATTTTTATAATGGATATTAAGGAGCAATTCATGCTCGAACTGTTTGCCATGTCATATTGGCATTAGCAACATTGTAATCGCTAAATAAACATTTGCTTTGCGAGGTTAGATAAATCCTGATTAAAACGCATCAGATCTATTTACACACCAATGGAATAACGCGGCATTTAATTAATATTTAACATTAATATATTTCAGTAGTTAATTGAATATTAATAATAAATAAATTTAAAACATGATGAAAATACAACAGGAAGTCACTATGCATTGAGCGATAACATTAAAGGAAATATGACTAAAGGCTTACAAAAACATGCGGTTCACATAGTGTTTAGAAGGCTAATAACGACTTGTGATTGGCAAATAAAACAACATTAAAAGTGTTTATAACAGCCTATGACTGATGGAAAACTGCCTGATTTTTTCCAGTTGCTTTTGCCTTATACATCGCCTCATCTGCGGCGGAAATTAAAGTCTTAATGTTTTTCACTTGGTCAGGGTAAATAGCAACGCCTATGCTAATCCCCATAAAAATATCAGTGCCAGCAATTGCGATTACCGGCTCTTTGAGCGCTAGAATAATGCGATTAGCAAGAATTAACAGCTCACTCGCGTCATTAAAGTTATGCGCGACTAGCGCAAACTCATCCCCGCCTACTCTCGCAATAAAATCAGAATCACGTAATACATGATTAATTTTAGCCACTGCGCCAATCAAGGCGTCATCACCAGCATCATGCCCAAACTGGTCATTGATTAATTTAAACCCATCCAGGTCCATATATAACAGACCAATTTTTTGCTTATTGCGCCCAGCCTGTGAAATAGACTTTTTCAGGTATTGCTCAAAACTTCTTCTATTCGGTAAATGGGTTAATGCATCATGCATGGCAAGGTAGCCAAACTCCTCAGCCAGCTCCTGACTAGACGACGCATGCTCAAACAGTGAAATGGTTCTCTTATAATTCACCAGCAATATGCTGATAATTAAGAACACAACCACTAATGAGGCCAATTTCAAGCGATTAATGGTTAAAGATAGCGTTACCTCAATACGATCATTTTCATCGCGTAAAATCTTATCGAGTTTATTCACCTCATTAGAAATTTCATCGGTCAGCACCTTGCTCGCGCCGGTTGAGAATTTCAAATGTGGCGAGTATGAGCCTGCCGTCAGTTGAACTTGCAGTGTAGATTCAATAGCGCTGAATTTTTCCTCAATCAGCTTATCGAGCGTAATCAGTATAGGGGTAAATTCGGTGAAGTCTTTTTCACGACTTTTGATTTGAGAAAACAACAAAGCCGTATCTTTAGCTGAACGATTATACGGCTCAAGAAACTGCACACTACCAGTGAGTAGGTAACCTCGCAGCCCGGTTTCTGCGCTCACAATAGTATTCATAAGCTTAGCTACTTCGTAGCGTGTGTCAGCAACTTTAACTTTGCGGTCACTCAGTACTAATAAGCTCTGCGCACTAAAAAAGACCCACGACATTGCAATCAACAGTATGCTTGATGCAACAATCGGCGGGAGTAGAATCTGTTTTCGGTAATTTAGAATAGAAAACTCCCCTTTCTTAAAGCACCTAAACCGGCAGCCATCACGGCTGATACACCTAAGCCTAAAAAACTAAACCATTCAATCAATTACAGTATACATAACGCACCAAATATGTGCAAAACGTATATACAGGCTGCTTTTAATTATTGCACTGCACCGCCATCGCTTTTAATGAATTTGTTGATATCGATTTGTTTGGTATCTGGCAGTGAATTTTATTCTTTATCATTAACCGTTCGAGTGTCGCCATTTCTTATGGTTCACTGCGTGTTTAATGTAGACATAACCCACCTAAACCTCTTTTGTTTGAGGAAAAAACTTAATAATAATTAAGCATATATACTGTTTTTATATTTCACTAAAATAGAATTACGTGTAGATTATTAATAGTGCACCATTTTATTCTCTTCATGATTATAAAATTGAAAAACAAAAAACTCTAAAGAGTGAAATATCTTGACAAAACATAGTGTTAAGAATCAACCAACCGGAGAAATGGTTAACCAATCGGCGCATCAGATTGGTGAGGCGAGGTATCGGGCACTCTTTGAATATGCGCCCGACGGCATTCTTATTGCCGATGCCCAAAGCTACTACTTGGATGCTAACCCTAGCATCTGCAATATGTTAGGCTACACCCGTGATGAACTGATTGGCTTGCACGCCACAGATATCGTTGTGCAGAGTGAAATTCCCCATATCCAATCCGCCCTAGATACTATCCAAACAGACTCCGGCTATATGCGCGAGTGGCTGTTAAGACGTAAAGATGGCTCCATTTTCAGTGCGGAAATCATGGCAACCACCATGCCAGATGGCAATCTACTAGGCTTAATACGCGACATTACCGTGCTGAAAGAACAGCAACGTGAAATATCTCAACTATCCCGGCTTTATGCTGCACTGACTAAAATCAATCAGGCCATTATTTGGCTACCAACAAGGGAAGAACTATTTAAACGGGTATGTCAGATTCTGGTGGATGAAGGTGGCTTTCAAATAGCCTGGATTGGCTGGCATGATACCGACACTCACCAATTAACCCCGGTAGCATCTTGGGGGGAGCATGCTGATTACTTTAATAACATCAAAATTTATACCGACGATAAACGTGCAGTCAAAAGACCAATTAACTTAGCGTTTAGCTCCGGTGGGCCCTATATCTGCAACAACATGCTGGAAGACCCGGCAATGCAGGCTTGGTGTGATGATTTAGTGCGCCTAGGCTTCCGCACCTCGGCTGCTTTTCCGATTCAGGCAAAAGATAAAGTCATAGGCATCCTCAGTGTTTACACTAATCAAACCATGTTTTTTCACGATAAAGAGATTGCATTGCTGGCAGAGGCCGCCGGCAACATTTCTTTTTCATTAGAAAACCTGGAGCGTGAAGAAAAACGTAAAGAGGCTGAGCTTAATGCTCAAAATGAATCACTATTTTCAGACATGATGATTGAAAGCATGCCGGGAATTCTCTACTTTTACAATCACGAAGGTAGGTTTTTGCGGTGGAATCACAACTTCCAAACTGTTTCTGGCTACTCCAATAAAGAAATCACCAAAATGCACCCGTTAGATTTCTTTGCGCCAGAAGAAAAATCTCTCGTTGCAAACAAAATATCGGAAGTGTTCACGCAAGGGCAAGCATTTGTAGAAGCTTCTCTGTTATCAAAAGATGGCGAAAAAACACCGTATTTATTTACCGGTAGAAATGTCACCTTCAAGGGCTCAGACTGCTTAGTCGGCATGGGCATAGATATTAGCGAGCGTAAAAATGCGGAATCTATGCTCAATGCAAGCGAGCAGAAATATGGCGAGCTTGTAGAGTCTGCAAACAGCATCATTCTGCGCTGGAACGCTCAGGGCTATATCACCTTCCTTAATTCATTCGGCCTGCGTTTTTTTGGATATGCATTTGATGAAATCGTCGGCAAGCATGTCATTGGCACCATAGTGCCGAACACTGATAGCGCTGGACGTGATCTACAAGACTTAATGCAGCAGATCTGTTTGGATACTAAAGTATTTGAACAAAACATCAACGAGAACATACGTAGTAATGGTGAAAGTGTCTGGATTTCATGGACCAACAAGGTAGTGCTGGATGCGCAAGGCCAAGTAGTAGAAATACTGAGCATTGGTAATGACATCACCGAGAGATTACACGCCGAACAAGAGATTAGAGAGTTAAACTCCAGCTTAGAAAAGCGCGTTACAGAGCGCACAGAAGAGTTACAAACTGCGCTGGTTCGGGCAGAAGCGGCCGATAAAATTAAGTCAGCATTTTTAGCCACGATGTCGCATGAGCTCAGAACACCATTGAATTCCATTATCGGGTTTACCGGCATTATTTTACAAGGCATGGCTGGCCCATTAAATGCCGAGCAAACCAAGCAACTTGGCATGGTAAGAGGTAGTGCCAGACATTTGCTGGAGTTAATTAACGATGTACTCGATATTTCTAAAATTGAAGCTGGCCAATTAGAGGTGAGTAGCGAAGCCTTTGATTTGCTGCCACTCATTGAACGCGTAGTTAATTTATTAACACCAATGATAGAGAAGAAAGGCTTACTCCTACACACCTCAATCAGTAATGAGATAGGTAAAATCGTGAGTGACCGCAGGCGGTTTGAGCAGATACTGATCAATTTAGTGAACAACGCGGCCAAATTCACTGAAAAAGGCAGCATCACCATTAACGCAGAGTTAATCCGTGATTTCAAACATTCATTAGATGCCACCCCTGCCCCATTTTTAAAACTAAGCGTCATCGATACAGGCATAGGCATCAAACCTGAAGATCTGGATTTGCTGTTCAAACCATTTCATCAAATAGATAGCGGACTTTCACGCTTGCACGAGGGCACTGGGCTTGGGCTTGCCATCTGTCGGCGGCTGTTAGAGCTCATGGGCGGGCAAATCTCTGCCGTTAGTGAATGGTCGGCCGGTAGCAAGTTTATTGTTTTACTGCCGATGGAAGGTGCGGTTAAATCATGAAAAAAACCATCCTACTGATTGAAGACAATGAACAGAATAGCTACCTGACAACTTTTCTTTTAGAAAGACATGACTTTAATGTAGTTACCGCAGCAGACGGTGCAACAGGCCTTGAGTTAACAAAAAAAATATTGCCTGACTTGATACTGCTGGATATTCAACTGCCAACGATGGATGGTTACGCTGTTGCGAATGCTTTGCGAAAAATAGACTCATTAAAACAAGTGCCGATTATTGCTGTCACATCCTATGCCATGGTTGGCGACCGTGAAAAATGCTTAGCCGCAGGCTGTAATGGCTATATTGAAAAACCAATTAACCCTGAAACTTTTGTAGCAGAGATTTCCCTTTACCTAACCGCTTGATTAGCTGTCCAAGGAAGTTTATGACGCATATTTTGATTGTTGACGACAAGGAGGAGAACCTTTATTACCTACAGGCCTTACTGACGGGTAATGGTTACCTTGTTGAGCTCGCGCGCCATGGTGCTGAAGCGCTAGTCAAAGCGCGTCAGAACCCACCACAGCTTATTGTCTCCGACCTACTCATGCCAGTCATGGATGGCTATACTCTGCTACGCCACTGGAAGAGCGATGCTAAACTTAAAAAAATCCCATTTATCGTTTACACCGCAACTTATACAGAGCCTGAAGATGAAAAACTGGCGCTCAGCCTTGGTGCAGATGCTTTTATTCTTAAGCCATGTGAGCCAGAAGATTTTATTGCCAGATTTATTGAAGTGCAAGCTAAAGGCGTTGTAGCCACGCCAGACACTTCTAGTGCGGCGAATAGCGACCATAACGATACGCTCAAAGACTATAGCGTCATACTTATCCGCAAACTTGAAGAAAAAACGCTGCAGTTAGAAGAAGCAAATCAGTTTCTACAGCAAGACATTGCCAGAAGGAAAGAAGCCGAAGATAAAATTCAACATTTGGCCTACTATGACCTATTAACTAACCTGCCTAACAGGTTGCTTCTGATTGACCGCCTGCAGCACACTTTAGCAATGAGTGCCAGACATCAAAACCATGGCGCCTTGCTCTTTATCGACTTGGATAATTTTAAAACGTTAAACGACACCAAAGGACATAGTGTTGGCGACTTATTACTGGTAGAGGTTGCTCGGCGATTACAAACCTGCATGCGTGAAGGCGACACTTTAGCAAGATTAGGTGGTGATGAGTTTGTGGTGATATTACAAGACCTCAGTGAGGACTCATCCCAAGCTGCTGTCCAAGCAGAAACCGTTAGCGCCAAAATAATCTCTACGATCAACCTCCCCTATTATTTAGATAGCTATCTATATCACAGCTCAACCAGCGTTGGCGTGTGCCTGTTTCGCAACCAAGAGCTTACGGTAGATGAGTTGCTGAAAAGAGCTGATATCGCCATGTATCAGGCAAAAAATGCCGGACGCAACACTATGCGCTTTTATGACCCCACAATGCAGGCCGCATTAGAGGCACGTGCGGCCTTAGAGAGTGATTTACGGTTAGCAATTAAAAGAAATCAGTTCCGACTTTACTATCAGATGCAAATTGACCACGCAGGCAATGTGCATGGTGCAGAGGCGCTAATTCGTTGGCAACACCCTCAAAAAGGGCTAGTCCCCCCGCTGCAATTTATTCCACTAACCGAAGAAACCGGCCTGATTATTCCAATTGGGCACTGGGTAATGGAAACTGCATGTGCGCAAATTAAACGCTGGGAAAGTGACCCTGCAACCAAGGATTTGCAAGTGGCAGTTAATGTGAGCGCATGCCAATTTCACGACCCAAGTTTCGTTGAACGCGTAATTGAAATGATAAGCCGCCATCATATTAAACCTGGCAAACTCAAGCTAGAGCTTACGGAAAGTTTAGTGCTAGACAATGTAGAAGAAGCCATAATGAAGATGCATGCACTCAAAAACTATGGTGTACGCTTTTCTATGGATGACTTTGGCACTGGTTTTTCGTCACTCTCTTATTTAACCAAGCTACCGCTGGATCAGCTAAAAATCGACCAGTCTTTTATACGCAATATGTGTATGAATAATAGAGATGCTGTGGTCGTACAAACCATTATTGGCATGGCTAACAACCTAGGCATCGAAGTCATTGCAGAAGGCGTAGAGTCAGAGACCCAACGTGAGTTTCTAGAGCAAAATAAATGCAATCTGTGCCAGGGCTATCTGTTTAGCCAACCCCTGCCTGTTGACGCTTTTGAAACTAAATTAAAGCAGATGCATGCGGCATACCAAACACAGCCTTAACCAGTATTACATAGATTAGCTCATGGATGACTGTCGAAGTCGTGCGCGGCCCTAACCCACTTAACAGATACATCACATGGTAGATTTTATATAAATAATTAGTAGCTTGTGTCAGCTAAACCCAGCCTAATGCTGGGTTTTTTATTGGCTGTAAATAACACTTTGTTACAACCACATGGCTGTAATGAACCACTACTAGCAAGTTAATTACATGCAAAAAAATCATTTAACCAATTGATTTTATAGTTAAAATCCAATTAACAAACTAATGGTATTAATTTTGCATAACTGAATCCCGTTTTAATAAATATTATATATATCAAGATTCGGGAGATTTCAAGGGTGATACAAAATAACAGTAAAAATCTAAAGGCGCGTACAAGTCACAAACTGCATCTTGCAGTTTTAGCCACTTTACCCATGTTGGCTATGGCATCGTTTAGCGTAAATGCAGCATGTGTTGCAGGCAATGCGTCTGCAGATGCAAATACCGTCATTTGTACTGAAGGTAGCACTTATGCGAACCAAAATGGAACTACGGTTGACAATACAGCTGCTATTAGCACAGCTGGAGCAAGTAGTAGCGTAGTGAAAATGGTTGGCAATGGAGGTAGCTTTGTGAATGATGGCGTACTTTCTAACAACTCCACCTATTCAAATACAGGTACAAATGCAGGGCAAAAATATGGCGCTTTTATTGCAGCCCCTACCGCAACAGTTGATGCAGAAAATAGCATTATTAACACAGGCACGATAAGTGCAACTATTAGCGATGCTAATATGCAGTCCAATAAAGTTAGGTTAAATACAGCTGCAGTAGTTGGTGTTGGTACAGATGCAGAAGCTGAATACACACTAACAAATAGCGGCACCATTAGTGCAACACACAATGGTATTGGCCGTGTAAACGGTGTAGAAGCCGGCGGTGATGTAGAAGAAATGGAAATCACCAACAGCGGTACCATCATTGGAACACAAGCACACGCAATTACAAAGACCACCAGCACAGCAACATCATTTCAGGGCACGGTAACGCTAGGCGACTCAAGTACTACAGCGGCGGGTAATATTGGCGTAGCTGCAGGTATTTATGCGGAAGAAGAAGCCGTAGGACTAACAATTAACAACTCAGGCACAATCAGTGGCGTGGGCACTTATGCAAGCGGCATCTACACTCGCGCAGTTGAAACTGAGATTATTAATAGCGGGACAATTTCTGGCACAAAGATTGGCGTGGCTCAAGTATCGGATAGCAGTGAAGTTAGGTCGATGATGCTAGAGAACAGCGGAACCATTACAGGTGACATCATGTCTGTGAATGGCTCCGCGCTACGTTGGTGGTCTTTATCTAACGGCGAAGGCACTGGTGGTGCTACTCTGGACTCTAGATTAAATATTAATAGCCAAGTTGGTCAGGCAGATAGTGAAATTACAAATAGCGGTACTATCACTGGTAATCTTTATTACAGCAACGGCACACATTCACTCCTGAATGAAGACGGTGGAACAATCACCGGTAACATTGATCTTGATCAGCGCAACACTTATGGTAATGCAGGCGCCGGCAATGGTAATGGCAATATAGTCGGTACTAAAAACTTTACATTTGAAAATGCTGGTGAGTTTGCTGGCAATATTACTATTCGCACGGCAACAGGAAGCTCTATCAATCTTGTTCCAACAATCACAGGCAGTGGAGTTGGTTCAAGCTTGAACTCACCATCATCTGAAATCTCAGGCATGGGTGGAACACTGAAAGTTTTTGATGGTACGTCAGCAACGGATGGAACAAACTCTACAGCAAGCCTTGTGACGATAGCACCTAAAACTTTGGTAACAGTGCATACGGGTGAATACTTTAAAGTAGCTGATAATTTGTATGGCACGGCCCTGCCTCAAGTTGATGCAGTGAATACACCGCTCGTTAATTGGGTTGTAGCTAAAAATGCAGGTGACAATCTGGTGATTGGTGTTAACTCTGTGAATAGCGCATCTACAGTTGCAGGTGTCAGTGCAAAAAGCGCAAAAGCAATTGATGCTTTGATGACTAGCAATACTTCAATTGGCGCTACTGTACAAGGCTTAACTTCTGCTACTGCTATCGAAAAAGCTGGCCAGCAACTGCGCCCGGAAGCAAATAATGCATCAATGCAAGCTACTTTAGCTAACGTTAATCATCTCACTTCAGTAATTGGACTCCATCAAGACGCAGTGCGTGCTGCGGGCAATGGCAAGAGTGGGGTTTCTACAGGTGAATCTGCGCCGACTTCTGGCTTCTGGATGCAAGGCGTGGGCTTTGTCGGTGATCAAGGCAGCCGTGGCGGTATCAATGGCTACGATGTAAATAGCGCTGGGATAGTATTTGGCGGCGATACACTAATAGAAAATAGTGATCTACGCGTAGGTGCTGCGCTAGGATACACTGCTACCAATGTTAATGAGAAAGAAGCAAGAACAGGAAATAGAACAGATATAGACAGCTATCAAGCCACCTTATATGGCTCTTGGAATGCAGGGGCATGGTATCTGGATGCTGTTTTAGGATATGGTCAACATAAGTATGATACCAAGCGCTCCGTGGCACTAAACAATGCGACGCTGACAGGTAATCATGACGCTAATCAATATCTGGCTAAAATTGGTGCCGGCTATCCGATGCAAGTTGGTAAAGTAACATTTACACCGATGACATCACTCACTTATGTGAATCTTGATCAAGATGGATACTCTGAAAAAGACTCATCTAACAGCGGTGCTGGATTGACTGTAAAAGGTACAAATGTAGACTCATTCCGCTCTGGCTTAGGCGCTAAAATATCTGCCCCTTTATCTGAAGGCGATCTCAAATCTTCAATTGAAGCACGTGCAATTTGGAACCATGAGTTTGCTGATACCAAGCAAGATGTCGCTGCGCGCTTTGCGGGCGGAACAAGCTTTACGACCAACGGTGTGAGCCAAGCACGTGACTCTGCAAACCTAGGGTTAGGTTTGAGTATGAGTGGCAATGGTCAAACGTTATCAGCAAATTATGATGCCGAGGTAAGAAGTAGTTATGTAGGGCATACAGCTTCAGTTAAATTCAGATATGATTTCTAATCACTAGAAATACTGCGAAGAAGTAAAACACAGCCGAGCATGCTCGGCTGTGTTTTTTTGTAGATACTAACTTGTACTGGAACTTAGAATGTATAAGCAATATAAACAAAGCATATTCAACAAAATGCAATTGTGGGCAATATTGATTATTGTCACACTAAGTAGCTGCTCAATAGTGATACCTAATCAGCGCCCAGAACAACTCGCAGTTAACTCTGGCATGAAAAAAACTATATTCCTAGCCAATGGGTTTGCACTAACAGCTTATTCCCGCACAACAGACAAGACTCAACCAATAAATATATATATTGAAGGTGATGGCGTGGCATGGCTTTCACGTTATCAACTTTCACGGGACCCTACCCCCAAAACAGCTACCGGCCTTCAGTTGGCTTTACTTGATCCTGCAGCAAATGTGGTTTATCTCGCCCGGCCTTGCCAGTTCAATGACTTTAATCAAATGCCTTGCGACAGTTCATATTGGTCTGATAAACGCTTTTCAGAAAAAGTAATTGATGCGATGAATCAAGAACTGGATTCATTTGTAAATAAGACGCAAGAGCAAAGAGTTAACTTAATAGGCTACTCTGGAGGCGCCGCAGTAGCGGTTTTATTAGCGGCACGTCGCTATGACATTCAAAGCTTAAAAACTATTGCTGGTAACTTAGATCATGCCTATTTGAATCAACATCACCGAGTAAATGCAATGCCAGAGTCGCTAAATGCTATTGATGTTGCCTATAAGATCAAAGAAATACCGCAGCTGCATTTTACGGGTACTCGCGATAAGGTTGTGCCTTCGGAAATAGCTTTACGTTTTATTGATAAACAAGACAGCTCTCATTGCTCTACCATCTTAAAGGTTGCAGCCAGTCACCAAGATGGTTGGAGTGAGCAATGGCAGCAATTATTAAAGATGCCAGTACCATGTGCAGACTAGACTTAAACTGATTCGCGAGTGATAAGGAACTGTCCTCATCTGGATTTATTGGTAGGAGATGCGAGGCTCGAACTCGCGACAAACGGATTAAGAGTCCGCTGCTCTACCAGCTGAGCTAATCTCCCAAATACGACTGTTATTATAGACGGATGTAGCAGTTAGACGCTAAAAATTAAGTTTAGCTCTCAATATACGCATCACTTGATGTGATCAAACTCAAGCTATAGCATTATTGCCTAACACTTTACTGCCTAATATATTATTACCCAGCGACTTATTGAATAGTGCAGTCTTCTACTCCGGTATTGCCGCCTTTAAACTCTGGCTCAAAATAGAATTTATGAAAGCTCCACTGCCCATTGGCATTCTTTTTCATCTCGGCAATACCTGTACCATAGTCTTTAGTACTTTGATCTTGCAATGCAAAGTGCATGGCCACGTGGTTACCATTGGCCGCAGCATGGCCTAAATAGGTGCCGTAGCCTGGCACCTCCAGCTTGAAATCATAGCTCGCGTAATTTTCTTTACTGCGTGCTGGCTTTAACGCCATGGTCACCACCCCGGTATACTTGCCCTCATGTGCGTCATCCCCCGTGCAGTTATATACACCGCTAAAGTCTTGCACAGTAGTTTGCGCTGCATAACCGTTAAAGCTAGCCAACAACAATAGGCTGCAAATAAAGTATTTCATCGTTAAATCCTCATTACTGCGCTAGAAATCTAGACTTCATGCTTTCCAGATTCAGTTCACTCAATATGTTGCCAATCCGCTCTTTTGCATTTTTACGCGGCTGGCCGGTGTATTTGGCGATGATTAACTCATTTTTCATGGAGTGCTCCCAGCCCACCAGCTCGGTCACTGTCACACTGTAACCGGCAGCTTCTAACTGCAGGCAGCGTAATACGTTGGTAATTTGGCTGCCAAACTCGCGCGTGTGAATCGGGTGGCGCCAAATCTCACTTAATGAGGTTTTACCAAAGCTTTCATTTTTATGCTGCCTTAATACTTCTGCCACCTCGGCCTGACAGCATGGCACTAACACCATATATTTGGCATGTTTCTTTAATGCAAATTGAATCGCATCGTCTGTTGCCGTGTTACATGCATGCAAAGCAGTCACAATATCCACTTTATTAGGGATAACGCCGGACGTAGTCGATTCTTCCACGGTTAAGTGCTCAAAACGCATACGTGCAAAGCTAAGTTGCTGTGCTAAGTCTTTGGATTTTTCAACCAACTCTGCTCGCGTTTCTATGCCCACAACCTCGCCTGCCGCTAACTGCTTCAGCAATAAATCATATAGGATAAACCCGAGATACGATTTGCCCGCGCCATGGTCCACCAAAACGGGGTTAGGATTGTGCGCCAACACATCATTGAATAATGGCTCGATAAAATTGACCAAGTGATACACTTGCTTGAGTTTACGGCGGCTATCTTGGTTAAGTTTGCCATCACGTGTGAGTATATGTAGCGCTTTAAGCAACTCAATAGATTGATTAGGCTTTATTTCTGGAATATTTTGCATATTGCTATTTTAATGGAAAATAATATTTTTATCTGACTTGTCGTCAAACAAATCACTACTGCGTTTTGTATACCAAGGGCACTTAACATTTGTGTTCTCGTGACAGAAATCAAACAAACCGAGATAAGGACATCATGATGAAAAACATACTTTCAATCACAACCATTTTACTCACGATACTTGCTTCAGCATCTGCGACGGCGGACGAAACCACACACGGCAAAGTAGGCTTGGATCAGCGTGGCGACCGTATTGAACAGCGCTTAGACAACAAAGGTGACCGCATTGAGCAACGTCTAGACAACCGTGGTGACGCTATTGAAAACCACTTAGATACCAAAGCTGACAAAGCGCGTGAAAATGGCAATGTAAAACGTGCCAACCATTTAGAACACAAAGGCGACCAAATTAACCAGCATTTGGATAACCGTGGTGAGCGTATCGATAACCACATGGATAGACAGGGCGAACGCATCAACAACCGCTTAGATAGACGCGCTAAACGTAAATAGAAGCAACGAACATTTCATGCATATGGGGCGCGATTTCGATAAACAATATCTCAGTATGAATCATTTTCTTGCGGATATTGAGGGTCGCGCTTTTCGCATGGCACAAATTGCTACTGGTAATCGCGACGATGCGCTAGAAATAGTACAAGACGCGATGATGAAGCTGGTACAAAAGTACAGCCTGCATCCACCTACAGAATGGAAAGCTTTGTTTTACAGCATACTGAATACGCGCATTTTAGATTGGCATCGCAGGCAATCTGTACGCAACCGCTTTAGAAGTTGGCTGAACTGGCATGATGACGAAGAGGATGGTGCTGAAGACGCATTAGCGCAGCATCCTGATGATAAAAACCACACGCCGGACGCCAAGCTGCAGGACAGTCAGTTTATGGCCAGTTTAAATATTGCGCTCAGCGCGCTGCCGCTGCGTCAGCAACAAGTGTTTTTACTACGCGTGTGGGAAGGCATGGATATCAATGAAACTGCTGTCATCATGCGCTGCTCGGCAAGCAGTGTAAAAACACATTATGCACGTGCATTAGAGAAATTACGCGAGAAGCTAGAGGATCACCAATGAGCACTGAACTGAAAAAGGAAACTACAAAGTTAGAGTCCAAAATTAAAGCCAGCCTGGATGCTAGTGTCATGGATTTAGATCAAGATACGCAGCAGGCATTAGCTTCTATACGTGAAAAATCACTCAAAAATCAGCAGGCACGCACTTGGCTAAACTTCAATGCATGGAGGCCTGCAAGTGCCTTTGCGTTTAGTGCTTTGCTAGCGATGCTGTTCGTCTACCATCCGAACAATCTGGATGATGCATTGCAGCGCATAGCAACCCAACAAAGCATTAGTCATGAACAACCGGAGCAGATCACCATGCTAGAACTGCTCACCAACGCAGAAGATTTAGAAACTGCAACTGACCCCGATTTTTATGTTTGGATAGACGAAGTATTGGCAACTGAGGGTATGAATAATGCCGTTTAAATTATTGACCCTCACTTTATTGGCGCTTATCAACTTTAGCTACTCGTCCCAGATTATGGCAGCCCCTAATCCGCCTTTAGATGTAATAGAGCTGTTGGGAGAAATAGACGAGGACAGCATGCTAGCGGCAGCACTAGCCGAGCTAGAAAACAAACCAAGCAAAAACCAAAAAATAGATAGCACCCAAACCAGCAGTAAACAAAATACAGAGCCAGCCACACCTGCAGGAGGCAGCAAAAAATGAACATTACTTTATATTTTCAGCACCGTGTTATGACGTTCGCACTACTACTGGGTTTCAGCGTGCTTGCAAACTCAGCCATGGCAGAGGGCGTAGCTTGGGAGTCGCTCAGTGAACAGCAACAGCAAACCCTAAGTGCAGTCAAAGATCACTGGGATGAGTTACCACCACATCGGCAGGAAAGGCTGAGCAAAGGTGCAGAGAAATGGGCGAATATGCCGCCTGAACAAAGAGAACGTGCGCAGGAAAATATCACACGCTTTAAAAACCTATCTCCAGAAGATAAGGCTCGGGTGAAAGAGCACATACAAAAATTTAGACAACTGCCCCCAGAGCAACGCAGTGCGTTGCGTGAACGCTGGAAAAATATGTCCCCAGAGCAAAAAGAAGCGTTTAAAAACCGTATCAGGAACATGAGCCCAGAGCAGCGTAAAGAATTACGTGAAAAAATTAAAGCGAGAAAAATGGAACAAGCGCAATAATCAGATGCTTGCATAAATATTCTACGGAGAATCACAGATAAAAACTTGAATTGAAGCCGTCAATGCTAAAATAACGAAATTCGTTTAAAGCAAATTTCGTTTCAACATAGCAAGGCACAAAGCCAAAGAAACCATGCTTTAGACACTACACTTTTATGTCAGCCAAGCAGTAGGCAACATAGTCAGAATTATTGAGGGAATAAAACACATGGCAATTCAATGGTACCCGGGTCACATGACCCAAGCGCGTAAAAAAGCCGAAGAGACCATGGAGTTTACCGACATGGTCATTGAGGTATTAGATGCGCGCGTACCTGCAGCCAGCCATAACCCGATGATTGATGAAATGCGTTTGTTTCGCCAGCGCCCGCAACTTAAGATTTTAAATAAGGCAGACTTGGCAGACCCTGCCGCCACCCAAGCCTGGTTAAACTACTTTAACGCACAGCCTAATACCAAAGCAGTCGCGCTTTCCTGCAAAAAGGCAGGCGATGCTAAAAAAATCCCGGCAATCTGCAAAAAAATCACGCCACATCGCGGTACCCATTTAAAACCATTACGCATGTTGATTATGGGCATCCCTAACGTGGGGAAATCTACCCTGATGAACGCCCTGCTCAATCGCCGCGTGGCAAAAGTGGGTGATGAGCCTGCCGTAACCAAAAACCAGCAACGTTTTGATTTAGACGACACCATGAGCATTACCGATACACCGGGCATGATGTGGCCTAAAATCGCTTACGAATCAGATGGCTACATGCTGGCAGCCAGCCATGCCATTGGCAGAAATGCTGTGATTGATGAAGATGTAGCTACATTTTTAGCCAACAACTTATTAAAGAGCTACCCAGCTCTAGTTAATGCGCGCTATAAACTAGACGCAATGAAACTTGATGTGACGCAAATGGATGGCGTTGATTTACTTGAGGCCATTGCAAAGCGTAGGTCTTACAAGCGCCATGATGGCCTATGGGATATGGAAAAAACCGCGGTTGCATTTTTAACTGATTATCGCAGCGGCGCCATCGGCCGTGTAAGTTTAGAAACGCCAAGCTCTAGAGCAGAAATGATGGCAAGTTCGCAAACCAACCCAGCCAGCAACTCAGAGCAAGCCACAGAAACTGACGATTCAACCAACACCGCTCAATAGTAATCTGCAATGTTAAATTCAATGAATACGCCTCAGCGTGAGGCGGTAAAGTATTTAGACGGCCCTCTTCTCGTGCTAGCGGGTGCTGGCAGCGGCAAAACGCGCGTGATTACACAAAAAATCAGTTACCTGATTAATGAGGCGGGTTACGCGCCTAAAGAAATTGCCGCGATTACGTTCACCAACAAAGCTGCGTTAGAGATGCAAGAGCGTGTTGGCAAGCTGATGCAAGGCACCAATATCAAAGGCTTAACCATTGCTACCTTCCACTCATTGGGTTTGCAAATGCTGCGGGCTGAGGCAACCTTGCTTGGCTACAAACCGCAGTTTTCAATTTTAGACTCATCAGATAGCTTTAAAATTTTGGCAGATGTGTTGGCCACTACAGATAAGCAACTGCTACGCAAAACCCAATGGCAGATTTCCAGCTGGAAAAACGCGTTTATTAATCCAGACCAAGCCAAAGCTCAGGCGGACGAAGAGCTGACCCATGCCGCCGCCAGGGTGTACCAGATTTACCAACAAACCTTAAAAGCGTATCAGGCCGTGGATTTTGATGATTTAATCAAACTACCTGTTGAGCTATTTGAGCAGCACGAAGAGGCACTCAACAAATGGCAACGCAAACTGCAATATCTATTAATTGACGAATACCAAGATACCAACGCCTGCCAGTACAAACTAGTAAAAATGCTCACCGGCTTACGCGGCCAATTTACCGCAGTGGGTGATGATGACCAGGCCATTTACGGCTGGCGCGGTGCTGACGTTGAAAACCTGCGCCAACTGACCACCGACTTTAGCAAACTTAAAGTCATTAAGCTTGAGCAAAACTACCGCTCTACCGTACGAATTTTACGTGCGGCAAACCAAGTCATTTCAAATAACCCTAAATTATTTGAAAAGAAACTTTGGAGCGAGCTAGGTACGGGTGATTTAATTCAGGTAACAGCCGCCATGAGCGAAGAGCACGAGGCTGAAAGCGTGGTCATGAAGCTGCAAGCACATAAGTTTGAGTATCGTACCAACTATAAAGATTACGCCATCCTTTATCGCGGCAACCATCAAGCGCGCATACTTGAGCAACACCTGCGTAACCATAAAATCCCTTATACCGTATCTGGCGGGCAATCTTTTTTTGATAAAGCAGAAATTAAAGACTTAATCAGTTATTTAAGATTGATTGCCAATGAAGATGACGACCCTGCATTTATTCGTGCCGCAACTACTCCTAAAAAAGGGATTGGCAACACCACGCTTGAGCGCTTAGGTGAGTACGCCAGCGCACATAAAATTTCATTATTTGCAGCCGCCTTTGAAGGTGGCTTCCAGAATGAGATTGGCAATAAGCAATTAGAAGACCTGCTCAACTTCTGCCAATACATCAATAAACTGCAAGCACGTGCAGTAAGAGACCCAGCCAATGAAGTGCTGAATGACCTGTTGGCATCCATACATTACGAGGCGTTTTTATACGACTCTGAAGAGCCACGTGCTGCAGAAGTAAAATGGGCAAATGTGCTGGATTTCACTGGCTGGCTATCTAAAAAAGGTGAGCCCAGCACTGAATACGGTAATGAAAAAGAAGGTAAAAATCTGTTAGAACTCACGCAGATGGTATCCCTCATGAGCATGCTGGAGGGGCGCGAAAACGGCGAGCCTGATGCAGTGAAGCTATCCACGCTACATGCCTCCAAGGGCTTGGAGTTTGGTCATGTGTTTTTGATTGGCGCGGAGGAAGGCATTCTGCCGCACCGCGAATCAATTGATAATGACAAAATCGAAGAAGAACGCCGCCTCATGTATGTGGGCATTACCCGCGCGCAAAAAACGCTCAATATCTCATGGTGTAAAAAACGCAAACGTGCGGGTGAAATGGAAGTATGCGAACCCAGCCGCTTTATTGCCGAAATTCCTAAAGATGATGTGCGCCACTTTGGCAACCCATTTAACAAAGACCCAGAAGCCAGTAAAGATTTTGGTAAATCAAAAATGGCAAACATCAGAGCTATGCTGAATAAGCAGTAACATTTGCCACCTCAACTACCAGCATTTAATATATTTAAAGTAAAAATTTGAAAGTCACTCATGCCATACATTACCCTCGATAACGCCTGCCTCGCTTTTGGTCACCATGCCCTGCTCGACCATGCTGCATTTCAGCTAGATGCCGGTGAGCGCGTTGGTTTAATTGGCCGCAACGGCGCAGGAAAATCCAGCTTATTAAAAGCCATTGCAGGCACCATTAAACTAGATGATGGCACGGTTTGGCGCGCACCTAATGCACGCGTGGTCTATGTACCGCAAGAACCAGAACTAGTAGCAACCCACACAGTGTTTGAAGCGGTGGCAGAAGGCCTAGGTAACCTGCAGCAGATTCTGGTTGATTACCATCAAGTCACCCATGACATGGGTATGCCCGATGCTGATATTGATGCACTAATGACAAAAATGCAGGCGTTGCAACATGATTTAGATGCGCAAAATGGCTGGGCAGCACAATCCCGTGTGGAGGCCGTGCTTAGCCGTTTAAACTTAGATGCAGATGCACTCATCAGCACCCTGTCTGGCGGCTGGCGTAAACGTGTGGCTTTGGGCCGTGCTTTGGTGGCAGAGCCTGAAGTTTTACTATTAGATGAACCAACCAACCATTTGGATTTAAGCGCTATTGAATGGCTAGAAGATTTACTGCTAGGCTTTAATGGCAGCGTGTTGTTTATTACCCATGACAGACGCTTCCTCGACAAACTAGCGACGCGCATCACCGAGTTGGATCGCGGCAAACTCACAGATTTTATTGGCAATTTCACCGCCTACCAAGTAAAAAAAGAAGAACTGCTTGCCGTTGAAGAAACCCATGCCGCCAAGTTTGACAAGATACTCGCTCAAGAGGAAGTTTGGATACGCCAAGGCATTAAAGCACGCCGCACACGTAATGAAGGCCGCGTACGCAGGCTGGAAGCGCTGAGATTAGAGCGTGCCGCACGTCGTGAACGCCAAGGCAACGTAAAACTGAATGTGGATGTGGGCGAGCGCAGCGGCAAACTGATTGCTGAGCTTGAAAACGTCAGCAAAGCCTATGGCAATAAAGTGCTGATTAAAGATTTCAGCACACGTATTTTGCGTGGCGACAAAATCGGCTTGCTAGGCCCTAACGGCGTAGGCAAAACCACCCTGCTCAAACTGATACTCGGCGATATTGAGCCGGATAGTGGCTCGATTGAGCGTGGTAGTAAACAAAGCGTCGCCTATTTTGACCAAATGCGCGAGCAGCTCAATGAAGAAGCCACCTTGGCTGACACCATTAGCCCAGGCTCTGACTTTGTGCAAATCGGTGAAGAACGTAAACACGTGATTAGCTATCTGGAGGACTTCCTGTTCCCACCACAACGCTCACGCTCACCAGTTAAATCGCTGTCAGGTGGCGAGCGTAACCGCTTGCTGTTAGCGCGCCTATTTGCGCGCCCTGCTAACATTCTGGTGCTAGATGAGCCGACTAATGATCTGGATATCGACACACTAGAACTATTGGAAAACCTACTGCAAGACTTTAATGGCACGTTATTCCTAGTGAGCCATGACCGTGCATTCTTGGAAAACACAGTGACACAAGTAATTGCGTTTGAAGGTAATGGCATCTTGACCGAATTTGGCGGTGGCTATGATGATTGGCAACGCTTCAGCACTAAACGTGAGGCAGATAAAGCAGCACAAGTTAAAGCTCAAGCAAGCAAGCCAGTCACAAAAGAGGCTACCCCTAAAGCGCCAGCTAACAAACTTAGTTTTAAGGAACAAAAAGAGTTGGATGAATTACCAGCGCTGATTGAAGAGTTAGAAACTGAGCAAAGCAGTATTAATACAACGCTGGCTGACCCTGGCATCTATGTACAAGACCCTGACAAGGTAAAAACACTACAAGCTCGCTTAGCGGCAATAGATACCGAAATTGAGACTAAGATGGCACGTTGGGAAGAGTTAGACAAACGTAACGCATAACTTTACAAAGCCTCAAAATAAAAAACCAGCTAAGATTTAGCTGGTTTTTTTACGTTAACTTATATGTATTGCATTAGGCGCATAACGCTACCAAGCACTAAAGTTTAGCTTCATGCTTCCAAAGGCCTAGGTACAGATCCGATTGATTAAGCAGGTCTTCATTCATTTCCTCATAGTCTAGTAGCAACGACAAGTCTGCCTCCTTAGATAAAGCTGTATAACCTAAGCCCAACTTTCCTCCCGGCACCTTAAAGCCAATAAAGTCTAAAATGGTTGGAAACATGTCAAACGGCAATATCTGGTTACGATTTTTCTCAAAATGGTCATTTGAAATAAACTGGTTATAAATATGGCGCTCTTTAATCAAATCCAGCTTCTCACTCACCGGGTTCTCCATAGCTAAATGGTCCCCAAGAATGACGACATTCGTGTCTTTTAAATAGCCGCTTTTCTGCATGAATTTAACGAAACTTGCTACCTGATTTGAGGTGCATTCGACAATACCTTCAAACGTCTTAATGCCTACGGATTTACAGTATTTAGAAAAATGTCCGTCTGGGCCGTGCGTATCAATGGTGGTCACGGTCAGGTTAAAGGGCTGCTTATTTTTATGCAGGGCAACCAACTTGGCTTTAGCTGATGCAAATAAATCATCATCATACAAACCCCAGAAATTCAATTGCGAATCGGTGAGCTTACCTTTTAGCTCATCACGGCCATATACTTCATCATAGTGATGGTCTTGGAAAAACATGCCCTTGCCAGCAAAGCCAAGTGCGTCCCCGCCCATGTAAACATTGTGATAACCAGCATCATGCAAAATATCGCCCAAGCAAACCGCATTTGGCAAAAAGCTTTTGATTTTTTCACCCTGGTCATTACCGTCATACAAGCTAACGCTTTTTAGCGGCACTGCACATTGCGTTGCGGTAATGCCGGCAATCGTCCACCATGTGCCCGGCGCTTTTCTGTAGTCAGTAAAGCTTAAACCATTTAAACGGTCCAGACTGCTCAGTAAATTTTTACCAAACAGCTCAGGCTGTTTATAACTGTTCTCTAAACTTTCTACATAAATCAACACCAAGTTTTTAGGTTTGATAGTTTCTACCTTCACCTCTGCCGGATTCAGGTAGTGTGCAGAAAAGTAATCCTTACCAAATAAATTATGTAGAAAAACAGTGACGGAAAACTGCACGCCAAAATACACCGTTGCTACAGTTAATGCGTATAAAGGCGCCCTATGCCCAATAAACCAATAAAACACTTTGATGAAATGAATATTGGCCAGTCTGGCAGGCTTGGTTAGCCAGTGTGAAGAGCCATGCGTGAGAAATAGCGCGATTGAATATTCAATCAACACCAATAGTAATGAGATCAATATAGGTAGCGCAATACACCAAATCACAAAGCTCTTAATAATCGCGGCATCCGTATCAATCAAGCCGCCCATGCCAAACTGCGCATGGTAGAACAATTGCTCTAATGAGGGCTCGCCAAAGTTATCTGCCACCCAATAAGCAACGGCTACTAAAAAGAATGCGCATAAATAGGTGACAAACCTAACGGCGCCACGTAAAACATGGCGACTACGGTGATGCGGATTCATTTTATGTGGCTCTGGTGTATTCGTATTCATCAAATGCTATTAACCGTTTTCTCTTTTACTGATAATTTGGCAGGCAACCGCACTGATATAAGGTAGTGATTGCAAGCTCAGCATCGCCACCCAGATTTGGGCATCGCTATTACCAATTCCGCGTGTGGCTAACATAGCAATGCTGCTCAGCGTTAATGCAGTCAGTAAAAACAACTCTTCTTGAATTGGTGCAATCCAGTCATACCAGTTGGATTTTTTGAGCCCCTTGCCTTTAGCCGTTACTTTAAACACACCGTCTTTTTTGATAATGCCGCTGATAATGCCTCTGGCAATTGCATGTGAAAGTCCAAGACTCGCAATAGATGCTCCAAAAATATCAATCCAGCGACACGTCATGGTTTTTAAATACAACATCGGGCCCATAATTGCTTTAATCACCAAGAAGCAAATGATGGTTGTAATCATCAGAGACACCGGCAAACTCGCCTCTTCTGGGAATAACAGCATGGCCACAGACCAGGCGATTGAGCCTATCGTGAAGCCTAACTGCAACGCCTCGCCTAACCAACCGAACCAACCCGTTAAAAAGTGATAACGCTGCCCAAATGTCAGGGTTGAATCCCCTAACAATTTAGGTATGTGATGTTTTAAAATTTGCATCGCGCCAAATGCCCAACGGAAGCGTTGTGACTTCAGTGCTTTAAAATCTGCAGGTGTTAAACCACGGCCAAACGTATCATCGATATAGCGCAGTTCATAGCCATCTTCCAGTAAACGCAAGCCCAGCTCAGTATCTTCGCAGATGCACCACTCAGACCATTTTCCGCTACTCATTAGCGCCTGGTATCTCACCAAGGTCATCGTACCGTGCTGAATCAAGGCATTACGTTCGTGCCTGTGGTGCATACCAATACGGAAGAAACCTTCAAACTCCCAGTTACCCATACTGCGGAAGAAACTATGCTCCCAGTCCCTATGCGCCTGAGGCGCTTGCACCACAGCAACTTTCTGCTCAAGGAAATGTGGCACTAAATCAGATAGCCAATCTGGTGTTACTTCATAATCGGCATCCACTACCCCCACTACCTGCGCGTTAGGGTTTGTTTGCTCTAGCGCAAAGTTTAAAGCACCAGCTTTAAAGCCTGGCCATTGTGGTAGATGGAAGAATTTAAAATTCTCCGGCATTTTTGCCATGTAAGCCTCAAGCGGCTTCCACTTAGCTTCATCTTTAGTGTTGTTATCCACCACTATCACTTCAAAGTAGGTGTAGTTAAGCTTAGCCAAGCTTTCAATAGTGGTAATCACCATTTCTGGCGGCTCGTTGTAACATGCCAAATGCACAGAAACAAACAGTTCTTCTTCCGCCGGTAATGGCTTGGCACGTTTAAACGCACGATTCCAGCCTTTTTTGAACATCACCTCACTAAACTCTACCGCATAAATCATCAATACCGCAGACGTTAAACCCATCCCAACCAGTAATGCAATTAATACGACAAAGTCCTGCATCGTATAGTAATAATCCCCAGGCAAATTCCAGGCAACCACTAAAGTGGTAATACAAGCCTGCAGTAACACGGCCATAGAGATACGCGCACGTAAGCCCCAATGCCTAAAGCGATAAGCAATAAAGAATATTGGCAACAGCCCTAACAAACTTGCCCATAAGGCTTTTTCTTTCCAGCGGTCATCTTTAGGTACAGCGCCGTGCAGTGAGTATTTTTCATGTCGCTCAGCATCAAACATGCCCCAATAAGCACCAGCCCAGCCTTCCAGCTCTTTTTTCCAAGGCTGGTCAAATGCTTCCATTAAGTAATAATCGTAATTTTTATGCGCTGTTTTAGCTAAGAACTCACGGACAAAAAGCGCTTGATTCACTTTAGATGCTACCGCTGCGCCCAGTGTTGGCCCGTTACTAGGCCAGCCAATTTCAGTAATCACGATTTTTTTTCTTGGATATACATCCATTAGCTCTTGATAACGCTTCAGTGAGTAATCTACGGCGCTCTCTACCGGTACGCCTTCATGGTAAGGCAACAAGTGCACCGCAATAAAATCAACGTGTTTTACCAGCTCTGGATTTTTCAACCATACATGCCAAGGCTCGGCTGTTGAAACTGGCAACTTAGTGGTTTTACGCACATCTTCTATATAAGCAATCAATTGCTCAGGCGTAAGGTCGTTACGAAGTAAAACCTCGTTACCCACGATGGCACGCTCAATTTTTGGATAGATTTTAATCTTGGCCTTCAGGGCCTCAACTTCACGGTAGTTTGCCGTTGCCTCACTGCCCAACCACGCACCGGCGGTGACATGAAAGCCTAAACTGGAAGCAAGCGCGGTTACTTCACTATTCTCAAGCGCGCCATAAATACGAACACGGTTAGTCAAAGGCTTAAGTAAACGTAAATCCTTTTCCAACTCAGCAGTACTTGGATACTCTTTCCGTAGCGGGCTCTGGTTTTCTTGGAATCCACTAAAAGCAAAGCCATTCACAATTGCTGGCGCATTAATTAAGGGCAAAGCACGATTGGATATATACCAAAGGCTAAAATGAATCGCAGCCACTAGTACTGCAAATAAGAGTGGAATTAAATAGCGTTTAGTTTTGTTAATCATAAGGTTACGCTGAGAGTTTCTATCAAAGTAATGAAGGGGTTGAAGCTTGAGCAGTTGAAGCTTGAGATTTTGGCCATAATGCAGTCACAATTAAACCGCAAAGCGCTAACCAATAATATGCGGAAATATTTTCAGTTTCTAGATAAACGCAGTACAGTGATGCCGCCATTAAAACTGAACTAAGCACATAGCCAAGCCAGCGTTGTGGGCGCACATCTATTTCTAAAAACACTGACGAAAATGATAACAGTAAAATCGGCAAGGTATATAAGCTAATGGGGAAATCACGGTATCTGCCATCAACAATTAATAAAACACTAGCACTAATAGCCGCAACTGTAAGTATCAGCACGCCTGTTTTCAAAACTAACGCATGGTGTTTATTGGGTTGGCATATGCGCCATATCAAACCAATCACTAGTAACCAGCCAACGACAGCTAAACCACCCAAGGTTAGCCATTCTGAGGTGTTTCGACAAGCACTGATTAAGTATTGAATTTGCAGCCAAGCCGATATACCAAACACGATGCCAGCCGCGCACAAACCTAACTTCATAAAAACCTGGCGTGTTTTAAACAAAAATGCCAAACCTAGGAATAAGGCAAAACCCAATGTGCCTGATAGTGCAATAGCGCCTATATCATGGCGTGGCTGCACATCGCCAGTGAACGCAAACTTAGGGGTCAGTTCCGTATCAAAAATACCCCAGTAGCCACCTACGGTACCTTCAAGGTCACGCTTCCATGGCTGGTCAATCGCTTCAATCAAGTTGTATTGCCAAGCGTGATCATGCGCTAGCTGTAAAAAACCACGTAAATAACTCGCCTGATTGATTAAGCTTGGCTCAGAACCCTGGCGCTGTCTACCTACGGACGGCCAACCAGTTTCACCGATTAAAATAGTTTTTTTGAAGGTATCTGCAAGTAAATTCATCACATTCACTACATGCAGGGTTGCTTCAGTAATCGCCTGTGGGTCATCCTCCCAATACGGAAGTATATGCACTGTCACAAAATCTACATTAGCCTCTAGCTTCGGATGTTTGCGCCAGAACTCCCAAACATCGGCATAAGTCACAGGGACCGCTGTTGAGCGTTGTGCTTTTTCCAGATACGCCTGCATCGCGGCCTCTGATTGCTCACCACGCAATAAAACTTCATTACCAACAATCAATGCTTTCACAGTCTTCGGGTATTTATTTGCAATACTGATGGCCAGATCCAGCTCTTTATCGTTGTTCGCGGCAACCCAACCTATCCAGGCACCCACGTAAACTTGCATCCCTAATTTAGAGGCGGCTTCCGGCACGTAGCTAAGCCCCTGTGAAACGGAGTAAATCCGCACGCAGTTAAATTGCTTAGAAAGCGTAGCAAGATCATGATCAATCTGTGACGGCTGTATAAAACTATTTGGGTTAAGCGGAGTTTGCCCTGGGTGATAATAAGGCGAGTAAGAAACGCACTGCAATTTGCCGTCACTCGGCAATTGAGGTTGTATTACCTTAACGGCTTGACTTGCCTGCCAAAGCCAGAACATCAACCCCAATAGCAAAGCAATATTGAAGATACTGAAACGCCAAAGTGACTTGGTCGACAATGCTTTAACTTGGGGAATTTGCATAAAATTTTGATGTATTAAGTCAAATAATCGATTAAAAATTGATTTAGGCGCCCATCATAAAGCAAGCACCGAAACAAAACAAAACATTAAGGCATAAAAAATATAAAAACTAAGCTTCATAGCGTAGCGGGCTCACGCTACAATAGACGCTTTTAAAATATCCTAAAATACCCATCATGAAACGTGCGATTCTTACTACTTTATTAATCACCATCAGCACCATTCAGATAGCCGAAGCAAAACCTAATTTTGTTGGCGCAAACTACAGTGGCACTTATTTATGCAAAGGCAACAACAGTAAAGTTGGCGACTACCAAGTATTAGCAAAACTCACACTAAATCGTGCAGCGAGTAGAGGTAGCATCGGCATTTATGATTTCGCGCTAGAAACCGAAAACTCTTTCACTTACAAAGGCAAAGCGGTAGCTAACTCAAACAAGATTGCGTTTAATTTAAGCATGTCTGAGGTCAGCTCTGCAGAGTTCAGCACCGGCATTGCGAATATCAGCAAAAACACTGCTGGTAAATTTGCTTACACCAATCATTACTACGAAGTAGATTCTAATGTTGGCACCTATGGTAAAGAAACCTGCGTGATGCAAAAAAGCGCACAACCTAACAAAAAGTCACCAAAAGCGGCTTAGTCGTTAGTACTCAACACTAAAAAACCTCAAACCGCATAACGTGAGTGCTGCACTAAACAATAGCTGTTAAGCTACAGCAGCACTCATACCAGTTATGGCTCTCGCACTATCTTCACTTCATTAAAAATTGTGCCGAAGGCATCACTGTTCAGCACGTTAAATTCATTTAGTCTGGCAGGGTAAATAGGGTCATGCATGTGCTCCTCGCCGCCTTCTACGGCAGGATGGCACATCAGCACCGAGGTACCAACGCTTTTCTTAGCTTGTGTTGCCCAATCAATTAAGCGCTTTTTATAATCGTGCATATCTCCGCTAAAATTATAAACACCTAATAGCGCACTACTACATTTAAATCCCAATTGCTTAGCTTCTCGCTCCAGCGCACTAGCGCCAAGCATTTTAATGATACGGCCCTTAATGCCGCTTTCATCATTAGGCTTGGCAATCCGTATCCAAGGTAATTGCTGGTGATAACGCCGCTTCAATACAGCTAACAACACCTGACGAATTTGCGGGAGTTGATGCACATGCTGATGCCCATCAACGTAATCAGGTTGTGTGCCTAGCGCAACTTCAAATTGATTGAGCTGATGTTCAATACTGTTTTGAATCGCCGCTTTTGGCAAACAGCGCAGTAGGCTCAGCAAGGTCAATAAACCGTGTGGGTAGCGATACCCAAATAGCGTAAAATCAAGATGCAAACCTATATGCGCCTTGCCTCTAATATCTGCAGTGAGCAACTTTGCAGATGACGCCCAGTGTGGGCTATTGACCATACAAGACGCTGCGGTCAATCTGTTATTTTCTATAAGGCGCACAATTGCCGTATCGATACCCGGGCTTTGCGCAAAATCGTCGGCGCAGATAATCAGTTTCATGACTGCTTACCTTTAAATGCCCAGTATCGGCTCAAAAAATAAGTTGAAACAGCAACAATCACCATCACCACGCCAAGCACCAGCCAAAATGGAATGTTCGTAAAGTAGATTGCATTAATCACCAAAAATTGATTCGCCAGAAAACCGGATACCGCAACAGCAAAAAAGCGTGGAAACGCGTGCGAGTGTGTAGATGTCTGCCCAGAAAAACTTAATTTGCGATGCCCAAAATAACTCACCGGAAACGCAAACAGAAAGCCCATTGTGTTCGCATGAATTGCGGTGAGCAAATGGCTAAGCTCCAGGCTCACAGCAACAACATAGTGCACGCCAGCAGCCAGCGCGCCAATCACTGCAAACCAAGAAATTGAATGTCGATGCGTTTGTGTCATTGATGCTGTGTGATGACTTTAGGTTTGAGCACTTCTGCCACGATATAAGGCGGGCGGCCTTTAACCTCGTCATAAATACGAGAGAGATATTCGCCTAAGATGCCAATAAACAACAACTGCACCCCAGCAAAAAACATCATGCTGGCAATAATCGTTGGCCAACCAGGCACTGATTTATCAAAAAACATATGATCAACCACCACGTACATCCCATAGGTGAAAGACAGTACGGCGAGCAAAGCCCCTACCGCACTTGCTAAGCGCAATGGCATCACAGAAAAACTGGTGACCCCAGTCCAAGCCAGTTGAATCAGTTTTAATTTTGAAAATGCACTTTCACCATGAGACCTAGGCAATGGTATAAACGGAATACCAATAGAATGATATCCAACCCATGCATAAATACCCTTCATAAAGCGGTTACGCTCAGGCAAAGAAAGCAATGCATTCACCACTTGCCTGTCCATTAGGCGGAAGTCCCCAGCATCTCTCGGAATATGAATCTGACCACCAAGACTAATTGCACGATAAAAAATACGTGAGCCCCAACGTTTAAATCGCGACTCTACGTCACGGTCTTGCCTGTACGCATAGACCATGTCATAACCTTCGCGCCATTTTTCTAACATCTGTTCCAACAGCTCAGATGAATGCTGACCATCGGCATCCATACAAATCACTACATTGCCTGTTGCATACTCCAAACCGGCAGTAATAGCATATTCTTTACCAAAGTTACGTGAAAAGCGCACCAAGGTTGTTCGTAAACTTTCAGATAGGTTACGTACTATATTTGCGGTCTGGTCACGGCTTCCATCATCAATGACAATGATTTCCCAATTTTCACTGAGCTGTTTAAGGCGATCCACAATGGTATGGATAGTGCTAACAATCGCGGCCTCTTCATTAAAAGCCGGGACAATCACGCTAATATGCGCTTCAGTATCTACTCGTGGAAAAATGTTTTTATTCATGTCCCTAATCTCGTGGTGCGGCACGTGGTATTCGCGCATCGCCTATTAATGTTCTACGATCTTTTACTACGGCAAGCGGCGCGCCCAAACGTTCTACCACACCAATCACTTCACCTTGTAACACTTTATCGCAATTCATATTAGTGCTTGAAATAAAGAAGTCGGCGGTCACCCAATCTTCTGTAATATTAAACCGATTATCTAAATACGCCTGACCCTGAAAAGCCTCGGCACAAACCGCTACTGAATATTTATCTTCACTTTTCTTTTGTAACTTCGCAGTCTCAGCATCCACATACTGTTCCAACATCTTGGTCGCGTCAATCAAACTGCTAGACCAATAATCACCTTCCCAATTATGCTGTGCGTGCTTAAAGTCTGCGCCTGCAAAATGGTTATAGTACAAATATTGATACGGATGTAGCGCGTACAGCGTGCATATCGTGTTTACACTCAATAGTGTACATACAGCCACAAAACCTAAGCGCCATTTTTCATACTCAGCCAACTCATCAAGCATTTTGGATAAACCAATACCAGCAACAATCGCCAAAGTAGGAATCACAAAAGTAAAATGCCGTACGCCATTATAAAGTGCTGGACGATCTAGAAGCACAAAGACCAAGGGTGTAAGTAAAGCGATGCTAACCGTAATCTCAGGTAACTGACTTACCTTAAAAAACGACGCCTGCTTTAATCGCAAACCCAACACAATAATTAAACTGATTAAGCCCAGTAAAAAAACCTCAGGCAACCGAATACCTAGGTATTGAAATAAGTAAGTGCGAGGCACATCACCAATGCTAACAAACTGACCATTCACAATGGTATTCATATCAAAAGCAAAGTGTGAAAAAGACTTGGCAGCAATGAGAATATGATCAAACCCCATTACCGACCATGGCCAAAAAATAGCCATTAAGCCTAAAGCTACAGCGCCTGCAGGTAACAAGCCGATAAAACTATGCCAATAAAATGTAAGCTTCAATTTGCAGCTTCCGGCAGTTAAGCATCCAGCAACTAGCACCATTAATAGCAAATAGATAACGGCAAAAGCGCCACCAATTCTCAAACCTAACGCTAGGCCCACTGCTACACCAAGCTTTAAACTCAACGCCAGTGGGATGCGAGGCAAATGTTTAGAAATTAACAATGTGTAATATAAGGCCCAAACCATACAAGCCGCAAAAGACACATCCTTAGTGTGCGTAAACATCGCACCAGTCCATGCGCCAGTAATAGCAAGCAAAAAGGCGGCAATCAAGGCGGCACGCATGCCAGCTAGCTCGTTGGTGATTTTATGCACGGCCACAATGCCAGCTAAGCCAAATAATGCTGAAAGCAAATGGCGAATATCCCACACCCAAAGCGGCAGAAGTTTTTCTAATATGGCGGCGATTAAATCAAATAAACCACCATACAAATAAAGATTTTTGTAAGTAAACGCTGCGTGATCAACAAACCCGCTACTATAAAAATTAAGCAGCAACTGCCCATAAACGTGCTGTACCTGCTCATCATTACTAATGCCATATTGCGTAAATGTCACAACTATAAAAACAGCTAGTAATGAGAAGAGTGCTAGGGATAGTCTTTGAAATACGGTTGAAGTCATTTTATAGGTTTTCTAATGGTCACTCGCTAAGGATGTGCAGCTATTCCTAGATACGCTTATTTTCAAATTCACTTAATTTCAAATACATCTATTTCTAAAGGCAGATAATGCAACACAACCAGCTATAGCATTTTCAATCAATATTGAAATGGTGCCCCCGACACGAATCGAACGTGTGACCCTCCCCTTAGGAGGGGGATGCTCTATCCACTGAGCTACGGGGGCAACTGCTTTGCGAGCCCTATTTAATGCGTGGTTTTAAACAGTTTAAATATATTTAAGGTCTCAAAATAACTTCAAACAGAAAAATATATAAAACCTTAACCGCAACAGGCCGCACATTTTATCATCAAGCGATTCAACTTTATTAAAAATAAGTATCACACTTGCTTAAATGTTGCCTAGTGTTATTAATAAATTGCCAGCTTGTATGGCACCTTTATTTTCAGCGTCACAAGAACAAAAATACAAAAGTTTTCCTGTCATAATAGCAGCGTGATTTGATATCATTAATAATGATTATCATTTGCAATTTTTCATGAAGTTTATTATTTATATCACATTAATAGCAATATCAAATGCAGTATACGCAGAAGTCGAACGAGATGATCGCTTATGGCTCACTTACCAGGCAGACTATAACTTATCTCCGCAACTAAAAGCCATGATTCAAATCCAGCCTTATTGGCGGGACGAAGGTGTCCACAGAGACCAAATCACGATCAGGCCAGGCCTTTACTACCAAGTAACAAACACCGTTTTTATTGGTGGCGGTTATGCTTACAACCTTGGCTTTAACAACAGCAATCAGCACACTCATGAACAGCGCTTGTGGGAAGATATTGGTGCAACACTATTTGAAAATAGCTCATATAAAGTTCAGGAGCGCACACGCTTTGAGCATAGGCAATTTGAACATCAAGGTGAAATATCCACCGGCTTGAGGCAGCTAGTAAAATTGAGCTTTCAATTATCGCCAGATTACACAGGCATTATCTCTGACGAAGCTTATTTCAATCTTAATAAAACTGCTCAGGTTCAATCCGGTTTTGATCAAAATAGATTATTCCTAGGCGTAGGCAGGAAAGTATTTACTGCGACTAATTTAGAGGTTGGATATCTAAACCAATATGTAGCCATAAGCTCACCGGACAGAATAAATCATGTTATCGCTATCAACATCAACCAGTCTTTTTGAGTATAAAATCTGTAAGCGTATCGTTAACCCACTTGGGCAATAGTCAAAAACGATGCTAACATCCTAGCAGAATGCTTCATCTCAACACAAAAACGAATCAAGGTAATCACATGTTAATTAAGATTCTATTCTACGTAACGGTTATATTGGTTGCGTTCATCGGTTATCGTCACTACTCACTCAAACAACCAAGTTTAACTATTGGTGAAAACGCACCAGCATTTACGTTAACAGATCAAAAAGGGACTCAGCACTCGCTATCTGGCTATAAGGGAAAGTACGTTGTGCTTTACTTTTACCCTAAGAATGACACGCCAGGCTGCACAAAAGAGGCTTGCAGCTTCAGAGATGATTTATCTAAATTAGAGCAATTGAATGCCAAAGTAATCGGCATTAGCGTGGACTCAGAGGCTTCGCATCAAAAATTTGCAGAAAAATACCACCTCCCCTTCACCTTACTGGCTGATGTTGATGGTCGTGTCGCAAGCTCATACTATGCGCTCACCAATCTGATTTTTATTAAAATCGCCCAACGCTATACATTTTTAATCGACCCGAATTCAAAGGTGATTAAGATTTATAACAATGTGGACGTTTCCAAGCACTCTCAGCAAATTATTGACGACTTAACTAACTTACAGGCCATTAAGAACTAAGTCGTACGGCCGCTTCACCCAGCAATGGCAATACTACTTAATTCGAATAGGTGTGTAAGTAATAGAGAAAAAATGATTAAGCGATTATGAAGAGAGTGTAGCTACTAATGAAGATGCAGCAACAAAGTTGCTACTGAATCGTGCATTAAAACCGAAGAGATTAAGGCTCACCTGCTATTTATTCGCCTTGATCCAACGTGAACAGACGTTTTAGAAGGCTAGTAAAATGATAAGTCTGCCACTTTACTAGCCCAAGATAATGTTGCTGAGGGGAACCCGCGTTAGAACCCTAAACTATCAAGCAGATCATCAACCTGCTCTTGGCTGGCTACAACATCCACCGCATCTGGGTCAATTTGCGGCCCGTTCAATAGTGAGGAATTATCACTAGCGTCAGCTTTAGTTGTTTCCGTATCTTTTTTAGGGATTGCAGGCGAGAAGTCAATCAGCAATTGCACCAACTGTTGCTCTAACTCTTGTGCGAGGCCTGTGATTTTTTTAATTACCTGCCCGGTCAAATCTTGGAAATCCTGTGCCATCATGATATCCATCAAGAGGGCTTTGGTTTCTGCTGTGTTTTTACCTGCCATTGTCAAATACGTGAGCGTTTCATTAGCAGCTAAATTATATTCACTTTTTAACGATGGCTCGCGCATCACATCTTGCCAGCGCTGTTGCAACGCGGTTGCGCCGGCGGCAAGTTCCTCTTGTAATGGAATCGCCACGTCTGTTGCGTTCAAAACACGCTCAGCCGCCTGCTCTGTCATTCGCGCTACATAAGCCAAACGATCACGCGCATCTGGGATATCCTGCGCTACTTGCTCTAATATCTTATCTAAACCTAAACCACTTAAACTATCATGCAACGTTCTAGTGACGTGACCTACACGGTTAAGAATCTCATCACTTGATGACAGCCCTAGCGCAGACTCTGCATTTGCAGTTTGTTGTGGTGTGGCTTCGCTAGTCATAGTTAAGCCCCTGCTTTCTCAAGCTTCTCGAATATTTTTGATAATTTTTCATCAAGTGTTGCAGCAGTAAAAGGTTTTACCACGTAACCATTTGCGCCAGCTTGTGCTGCAGCGATAATATTTTCTTTTTTGGCTTCAGCAGTCACCATTAAAACTGGAAGCTTAGACAACTCAGCATCAGCACGAATATTTTGCAGCAATGTTAAGCCATCCATATTCGGCATATTCCAATCGGATACCACAAACTCAAAACCACCGCCTTTCAGCTTGCTTAGGGCTGCGACACCATCTTCAGCCTCATCCACATTGGTATAACCCAATTCTTTCAGCAGGTTGCGAACGATTCTACGCATCGTAGAAAAGTCATCCACAACTAGAAATTTAGTATTTGTATTTGCCATGCTTCCACTCCATTAGTATTAACTATTCTTGGTGCCGCTCACTTTAAATTACGCTAAACACCAAGAATCAATTCTATATTTTTTATATATTGTACTGACTTATGACAAAGCCTGCTTTATTAAGTCTTACACTATGACTAATCAAGGATTAACTCACAGCGTCATGCCGTCATAATAACAAGCTAGCACACTAGTTATTGCAGATTTTTACACGCGCAGTGCACGAGCACTATTAAGCATTAAATGATTAAGTACCAATTTTGGCAAATCATTTAAATGCGCAACCTCATCTACACCACCGTGCGCTACAGCTTCTTTCGGCATACCGTACACCACGCAACTCTCTTCATTTTGGGCAAAATTGTATGAGCCAGCATTTCTCATTTGCGCCATACCTACTGCACCGTCTTTCCCCATACCAGTCAAGATTACGCCAATTGCATTCTTACCAGCATGCAATGCTGCTGAATCGAACAGCACGTCAACTGAAGGCTTATGACGATTCACTGGCGGTGCATCACTGAGCTCCGTTACATAGTTAGCGCCACTTCGTGCCAACAACAAATGCTTATCGCCTGGGGCAATATAAGCATGCCCTGGTAATACGCGCTCTCCGCCCTCTGCTTCTTTAACGGATATTTGGCATAAAGAATTTAGTCTATTTGCAAAAGATTTAGTAAAACCTGCTGGCATATGCTGTGTAATTAAGATACCCGGGCAATCTGACGGCATCTGCAACAAAAACGACTTAATTGCCTCGGTCCCGCCTGTAGAGGCCCCGACAATCAGCAACTTCTCACTACTAATCAGTGGGTTACGTAACTGAGCCGGTCGCCCCTCCGCATTTGCTGCGACAGGGTGACGGCTAGGCGATTTAACTTTTGCCTGAGAAGCTGCCCGGATTTTATCCGTAATTTCATGCGTGTACTCACGCATGCCCTCAGTAATAGACATTTTAGGTTTGGTCACAAAATCCGTTGCGCCCAACTCTAATGCCCGCATAGTAATTTCTGAACCTTTTTCGGTCAGCGTAGACACCATGACAACGGGCATAGGACGCAAACGCATGAGTTTTTCTAGGAAATCCAAACCGTCCATTTTCGGCATTTCCACATCAAGCGTTAGTACATCAGGATTTAATTGCTTGATCATTTCTCGCGCAATCAATGGATCTGGTGCAGCTCCCACGACCATCATATCTTTTTGGTCATTAATAATTTCAGTGAGTAAGCTACGGATTAGTGCTGAATCATCAATAACAAGTACTTTTATTTTCATTTGCTTATTCTCGTGTCTTGTTGCTCATTCAATTAAAACAAATCAATCGCACCGCCGACATCAGTTGTTTTAAGTTTACTTGCGTAAACCTCTTCACGTTTAAACAAGGTGTCGTTATGCATTTGTTTCAGTTTCTTCACTAAAACCCGGCCAGTTTTAGGAAAGAAATAAACTTTTCTAGGATAGATATCTAATAAATCCTCACCTGTGATGCGTATCCCTTCCGCATTCAGGTATTTTCTTACAAAAATAGCATTACGGTCGCCCACATTGGTCGTTGTAAAACTCTTTAACACATTGCCGCCACCGAATATCTTGGCTTCCAGGTTCTCACGGCGGGCCCCATTGCGTAACAATTGGTTAATCAAAACCTCCATGGCGTAAGTGCCGTAGCGCATAGATTCCGAAACTGGACTATCCCTATCCGCTGCTGCACTATCTGGCAACATGAAGTGATTCATTCCGCCTACGCCGGTTTTACTATCTCGGATACAGGCTGACACACATGACCCTAACACTGTCACGATCAACATATCTTTATCAGTAAAGTAGTACTCACCAGGCGCTATCTTCGCGGCATCGCAATCGAAAGTACGGTCAAAATATAATGTAGTCGAAATTTCTTCTTCTAACATGCTCATGACGTCTTCTCTCTTGCCTGATGACCAGGACGCTTCACTTGGCTGCCATCATTTAACGTGTACACTGTTTTACCTTTTAAATGAAAGGCATCTGACACATAAAGAAAGTTCTCTGAATGCCCTGCAAATAATAATGCATGGGATTTCATTAGCGGTACAAATCGGCTCAAAATCTTAGATTGCGTAGGTTTATCGAAATAAATCATTACGTTTCTACAGAAAATTGCATCAAAGGGCTCATGTAATGCCCAACTTTCATCCAGTAAATTAAGCTGGCTAAAAGTAATCATCGCTTTCAGCTCTTTTTTCACGGCAACCGATCCCTCGTTAGGGCCTGTGCCTTTTAGAAAAAAGCGCTTACGTCGTTCATCTGAAAGTTTGCTTACACGCTCATAAGGGTAAATTCCGCGTGCTGCAGTAGACAAAACATTAGTGTCTATATCAGTGGCGATAATCTCAACTGGTGGGTTTAAACTACCAAACGCCTCACAAGCAGTCATGGCGATGGTGTAAGGTTCCTCACCGGTAGATGCAGCAGAACACCAGATACGAATAGGCTTTTTTAGCGATAGCAGATGGTCAGCGAGGATAGGAAAGTGATGCTCTTCACGGAAAAATGAAGTGAGGTTTGTGGTGAGGGCATTAGTAAAAGCCTCCCACTCTGCAGAGTCGCTTTGACTCTCAAGGGTGTCTAGATACTGCTTAAAAGATGTGGCACCTAAAACACGTAATCTTCTGCCAATACGGCTATAAACCATATCGGACTTAGCTTCAGATAAAGAAATACCTGCATGACGATAAATTAAGTGGCGTACTCTGGCAAAATCTTGAGCAGTAAAGTTAAACTCTCGCCCCTCATCGTGCTGCTCTTTTTTCAACATTAAATATTCACCACGTAATTATTGTAAATCACTTGTTGTACCAGTATGGTACAAAGCACTTTAGCAATATGCTTTGGGTACTCTTAATTTATTATTATGTTAAGGTTAATTGCTTAACTAATTTTTTGATGATTGATAGGTAACATCAAGGTAATGATTAGGTAGCAATGCAAGATGTAAATATCGACAAAACCATTTAGTTAAAACTGGCTCTATCTGACACTTTCCATCTTAAAACATTGCTCCATATCACAACTTACTTTTTATTACTTTACTACTTCTTACTTAAATTACATTTTATTACTTAACTACAAATTACTTGTCTGTTGCTCTTCTGTTTTTGTCTGGTGCAGCAAAAGGGTGTGCTGAATCTTTGTAAACTTTCAACAAATCAGCCGCTTTTGGCTCACGTGCAACTGCGCTCTTAATCGCTTGTTTAGTAGCACGGTAGTTCCAATCTTGAATGCGGTCGTCCATATCCGCAGATTGGTCAATAAATACACCAACAGAAATAAACACATCATCAGCTTCTTCAACTGGGATTGTGCCATCTTCAACACACTCCATCACAGCCATCGCAACACCGCGTTGTGCTGGGCCAAACATTTGTAATGATTGTCTAGTGTTTTTCAAAGTCACTTTGTTAAACATTACAGTGTTTGGTTTTACCATCATGTTAGGCGCAACAATAGCTAACAAGCCATTCACACCTTCTTTTTGATCAGTTAGTGTACGGCAAAATGCATCTTCTGCAGCGCTACCACGTGGACCCATTACCAAGTCAATGTGAGCTACATTTTTAAGATCCAAACCACTACCATCAGGGCGATCTTCAATCACCAATGCTTCACCAATTAATACACGATCAATAACAGCCATTTAAGTCTCCTAGAACTTCTTAATAAATTTCAAAATTAACTACTTTGTTACATTTGGCAGTCGAGTGTAGCGTTTCTGCCAATTTTTACTTACATATGGTGGATAACGTTACACTCACCACCTTACATTAACTTTATTACAACCTTAGTTCAGTTACGCACTAACGATTACCCTCTATTGTAAACCATTAGGGCCCCTGAGATAAAATCAGTTATTAAAACTCTTCCCAATCTCCATCATCACTGTTCGCTTTCACGCTCAATTTGACTGGAATCGGCTTCGCAGCATGCGCGACTTTGCTCACAGCCACTTTAGATGCAGGACGTGACGCACGACTCTCACTATGGCCACCTAGCTGAAATACGCTGATCGCATTCATCAATTCGTCCGCTTGTTCCATCATGGATTCCGCAGCTGCTGCCGCTTCTTCTACCAAGGCGGTGTTTTGCTGGGTGACATCATCCATTTTCATGATGGCTTCATTTACTTGTTCAATGCCTGCGCTTTGCTCTTGTGAGGCCGCTGAGATTTCACCAATGATGTCGGAGACGCGTTTTACTGAGCTGACGATCTCTTGCATGGTTTCGCCGGCGGTTTCTACTTGTTTGGTACCTTCCGCAGTTTTGTTCACTGAGTTTGTAATTAGTTCTTTAATTTCTTTTGCAGCACTAGCTGAGCGTTGTGCCAAGTTACGCACTTCGCCTGCTACCACGGCAAAGCCACGGCCTTGCTCACCTGCCCTTGCTGCTTCAACCGCTGCATTCAGCGCCAGGATGTTGGTCTGGAATGCGATGCCATCAATGACGCTAATGATGTCTTCAATCTTTTTAGCGCTTTCGTTGATTTGTGCCATGGTGTTAACGACGGCAGATACAGCGACGCCACCTTTAACCGCTACGCCGGATGCTGCTGAGGCGAGTTGGTTGGCTTGTTTGGCATTGTCCGCATTTTGCTTCACGGTGGATGAGAGTTCTTCCATGCTGGCTGCAGTTTTCTCTAGCGATGCCGCTTGGTCTTCTGTTCTACGTGATAGGTCTGCGTTGCCTTGCGCAATCTCTTTAGCTGCAGTGTTGATGGTTTCAACGGATTGCTGCACGGTCACGATCGGGCTAACGATCATTTCTAAGGTTTCGTTCATACCGTTCACAATTTTACGGTAGTCGCCTTGGTGTCTGCCTGCATCGGCGCGTACAGTAACGCGGCCTTCACGTGCTGCATCAGCAAGAAGCTGGGCATCTTCGTTAAGTGCTTTCAGGTGGGCACGTACTTGTTCAATGGCTTCGTTAACGAATACTTTTTTGCCTGGGAATGTTTCTAATGGTGCGTCAAAGTCGCCTTCACCAAAGGCTTTAACACAGGCGAGGGCTTTCTCGGTCAGTTCCAGTTGGCCTGCAACAATCGCGTTAACGGCTGTGGCTAGTTCTGAGAAGCCGCCTTTGAATAGGTGGGCATGCAGGCTCATGTCTATATTGCCTTGTGCATGTTCGTTGGTCACCCATTTAACAGATTCTACCGCGCCTTTAAGTTTGCCTTTTAGGCGATCTAGGTTTTTGTTGATCTCTGCTTTTTTACCAGGGTATTGTTGTATCTGTACTTCAAAGTCACCGTCACCTAGGGCACGCATCACTTGTGTGACTTCTTCTTTTTCACGGACGTGCGCTCCAACCATTT
>Ga0208269_100075_pt1 | contig 79725 bp, 74 predicted proteins | sample LakWasMe88_LOW11_2_FD_183912 | JGI IMG/M metagenome (GOLD analysis project Ga0208269, IMG submission 183912) | Freshwater sediment methanotrophic microbial communities from Lake Washington under simulated oxygen tension - Sediment Metagenome... | ecosystem: Environmental > Aquatic > Freshwater >...
GCCTTCATGGATCAGGTGGGCGAACTCGTACAGCTCGAGGCTGATGAAGCCCGCACCCAGCACGCCCGTGACCAGCAACCAGGCGATGGTGCTGTTCAGCCGCTTCTTCTGCATTTCCAGCATGGCAAAGCCATAGGTGATGGACGACAGCAGCAGCAGCGAGGTGTTCACCGCCACCAGGGGCAGGTCGAACAGCTCGGCGCCCGAAGGACCGGCCGCATAGCTGCGGCCCAGCACCGCGTAGGTGGCAAACAGGCAGGCAAAGATGAGGCAGTCGCTCATCAGGTAGAGCCAGAAGCCCAGCAGCGTGCCGTTCTCCGGGTGGTGCTCCAGCACGTAGTAGCGCGAGCTCGGGTTCGAGCCCGCCGATGCGCCGGCCAGGCCGGCAGAGGCGGTGTGTGACTTAGACATGGGCGGTGGCCAGTTGACGGGTACGGGCTGCTTCAACACGCCCGACCTCGTCGGCCGGGATGTAGAAGTCGCGCTTGTAGTTGAAGGTGTGGACGATGATGGCGACCAGCGTGGCCACAAAGCCCAGGCCAGCCAGCAGCCACATCTGCCAGATCAGGCCGAACGCCATGGCGGCACTCAGGGCGGCGATGATGAAGCCGGCAGCCGTGTTCTTGGGCATGTGGATGGCCACAAAGCCTTGTTGCGGACGCTGGTAGCCGTTCTTCTTCATGTCGGCCCAGGCATCGTTGTCATGCACCACGGGGGTGAAGGCAAAGTTGTAGTCGGGCGGGGGCGAGGAAGTCGACCACTCCAGGGTGCGGGCATTCCACGGGTCGCCCGTGGTGTCGCGCAACTGGTCGCGGCGCAGGTAGCTCACCACCAACTGGATGATGAAGCTGCCGATGCCCAGGGCGATCAGCACGGCGCCCAAGGCGGCCACCTGGAACCAGATCTGCAGCGACGGGTCTTCGAAGTGGCTCAGGCGACGGGTCACGCCCATCAGACCCAGCACGTACAGCGGCATGAAGGCCAGGTAGAAGCCGATCAGCCAGAACCAGAACGAGCACTTGCCCCAGAACGAGTCCAGCTTGTAGCCAAAGGCCTTGGGGAACCAGAAGTTGATGGCGGCAAACACGGCAAACACCACGCCACCAATGATCACGTTGTGGAAGTGGGCGATCAGGAACAGCGAGTTGTGCAGCACGAAGTCGGCCGGGGGCACGGCCAGCAGCACGCCGGTCATGCCGCCGATGACGAAGGTCACCATGAAGCCGATGGTCCACAGCATGGGCACTTCAAAGCGGATGCGGCCCTTGTACATGGTGAACAGCCAGTTGAAGATCTTGGCCCCGGTCGGGATCGAGATGATCATCGTGGTGATGCCGAAGAACGAGTTCACGCTCGCCCCCGAACCCATGGTGAAGAAGTGGTGCAGCCACACCAGGTACGACAGGATGGTGATCACCACGGTGGCATAGACCATCGAGGTGTAGCCGAACAGGCGCTTGCCGCAGAAGGTCGACACGATTTCAGAGTACACGCCGAAGCAAGGCAGCACCAGGATGTAGACCTCAGGGTGACCCCAGATCCAGATCAGGTTCACGTACATCATGGCGTTGCCGCCCAGGTCGTTGCTGAAGAAATTGGTGCCGACATAGCGGTCCAGCGACAGCAGGGCCAGCACGGCGGTCAGCACCGGGAAGGCCGCCACGATCAGCACGTTGGTGCACAGGGCGGTCCAGGTGAATACCGGCATCTTCATCAGGGTCATGCCGGGCGCGCGCATCTTCACGATGGTGGCGATCAGGTTGACCCCCGACAGCAGCGTGCCCACCCCCGCGATCTGCAGGGACCAGATGTAGTAATCCACCCCCACGTCCGGGCTGCCCAGGATGCCCGACAAGGGCGGGTAGGCCAGCCAGCCGGTGCGGGCGAATTCGCCCACGAACAGCGAGGCCATCACCAGCACGGCGCCGAAGGTGGTCATCCAGAAGCTGAAGTTGTTCAGAAAGGGGAAGGACACGTCGCGCGCACCGATCTGCATGGGCACGATGTAGTTCATCAGGCCGGTCACGAAAGGCATGGCGACGAAGAAGATCATGATCACGCCGTGCGCCGTGAACACCTGGTCGTAGTGGTGCGGCGGCAGGAAGCCGGTGGCGTCCCCAAACGACAGGGCCTGCTGCGCACGCATCATCAACGCGTCGGCAAAGCCACGCAGCAGCATGACGATGCCCAGGATCATGTACATGATGCCGATGCGCTTGTGGTCGATGCTGGTGATCCAGTCGCGCCACAGCGGGCCCCACAGGCGGAATTTGGTCAGCAGGGCCAGCACGGCCAGGCCACCGAGCGCCACCATGATGAAGGTGCCCAGCAGAATGGGTTCGTGGAACGGGATGGCGTCCCAGGAGAGACGGCCAAAGATAAGCTTCGTCAGGTCAAGATGTTCGAGCATGGTCAGTCTCGCGGGGAAAGGGTAGGGGAGCCGTGTGCGGCCAGGCCGCAGGCATCAGTGGCAGCTCGTGTCACAGGCCGGTGGGGGCAGTTGGGGCCCCGTCCAGGTTGCTGCGGTCGTTGGGGGTGCACAGCTCGGCCTTCACATAACGTGCGCCGCGCTGCTTCCAACCCTGGGCTTCGCCCCGGGTGGCCACGCTGAAGTTGTTGGTGCCCATGCCGCCGGCGGCGTCAATGGCCATCATCTCGTTCATGCACATCTTGCTGCTGTCCACACAGCGGTTCAGGATGGCGTTGTACAGATCCGGTGCCACGCTGGCAAAGCGCTGCACGGGGTCGCGTTCGCTGGGTTGCTCCAGCTTCAGGTACTCGGCGCGGCCCAGAGTGCTGCCAGCGCTCTTGTTGGTCTGCACCCATTTTTCGAAATCGGCACCGCTCAGACCGTGGAACTTGAAGCGCATGCCCGAAAAGCCTGCACCGCTGTAGTTGGCCGAGAAGCCTTCGAACTCGCCCGCCTGGTTGATCACGGCGTGCAACTGGGTCTGCATGCCCGGCATGGCGTAGATCTGGCCTGCCAGCGCCGGGATGTAGAACGAGTTCATCACCGTCGAGGCCGTGATCTTGAACTGGATCGGCACATCCACCGGGGCGGCCAGTTCGTTCACGGTGGCAATGCCTTGCTCGGGGTAGATGAACAGCCACTTCCAGTCCAGCGCCACCACTTCCACCGTCAGGGGCTTGATGTCGGAGGGCATCTCACGCTGAGCATCCAGGCGGTGCAGCGGGCGGTACGGATCCAGCGTGTGGGTGCTGATCCAGGTCAGCAGGCCCAGCGCGATGATGATCAGCAGCGGGGCGCCCCAGATCACCAGCTCCAGCTGAGTGGAGTGGTCCCAGTCCGGTTCGTAGGTTGCACTCTTGTTGCTCTGGCGGTAGCGCCAGGCAAACACCAATGTCAGCACGATCACCGGAACGATGATCAGCAGCATCAACAAAGTGGACACCACGATCAGGTGGGCCTGCTGGGATGCGATGTCGCCCGAAGGGTTCATCACCACGGTATTGCAACCGGTCAAGAGAACTGCAGCCAGCGGCAGCAATCCCCGAAGGGGCTTGAGGAGGGTCATGCCAGGGAAAAGCAGTATGTGCTATGGAGGGATGGTGCGGTAATCTAGCGCTGCCTGCCGCGTTTGGCGATTGGACGTTTTGTCCCAGGTCAAATGTCGGCGGGGGTTCGCTCCGGGCCTTCCTGGGCGGATGGCACAACTATTTGAGAGGCAAACTATGGTGTCCAGCATGACTCATACCCTCGGCCTTGGCGCCGACGCAAACCTGCCGTCTCAGGACGCAGCCCGCCGTGAGGGCCCTGGCGCCCACGGCAGCCCCATCGCCCCCGGGGAGATCGCCGTCGGCGTGATTGTCGGGCGAGCGTCCGAGTATTTCGACTTCTTCGTCTATGCCATCGCTTCGGTGCTGGTCTTTCCCAGCGTCTTCTTTCCCTTCGAAGGGCGGCTGGAAGGCACGCTGTACTCCTTCGTGGTGTTCTCCTTCGCCTTTGTGGCGCGCCCGCTGGGCTCGGTGCTGTTCATGGCCATCCAGCGCCACATGGGGCGCGAGGCCAAACTGACCCTGGCCCTGTTCCTGTTGGGAATCTCCACGGCAGGCATGGCCTTTTTGCCCTCTTATGCGCAATTGGGTGCGGCCTCCATCGTGCTGCTGTCAGCTTTCCGGATCGCCCAGGGCATCGCCCTGGGGGGCTCTTGGGATGGTCTGCCCTCGCTGTTGGCCTTGAACGCGCCCGCCGAACGCCGGGGCTGGTATGCGATGTTGGGTCAATTGGGGGCGCCCTTGGGCTTCTTCGTCGCCGCCGGCCTGTTCTCCTTCCTGCTGGGCAATCTGGAGTCGTCTGACTTTCTGGAGTGGGGCTGGCGGTACCCCTTCTACGTGGCCTTTGCCATCAACGTGGTGGCCCTGTTTGCCCGCCTGCGCCTGGTCTCGACGGATGAATATTCCCGCTTGCTGGAAGAGCGTGAGCTGCAACCCACCCGGGTGACCGAGCTGGTTCGCTCGCAAGGCCGCAACCTCATCATCGGCGCCCTGGCCGCCCTGGCCAGCTACGCGCTGTTTCATCTGGTCACGGTGTTTCCGCTGTCCTGGATCACGCTGTACTCCAACCGCTCCATCAGCGACTTCCTCATGGTGCAGATGTTCGGCTCGGTGCTTGCCGCCGGGGGCGTGGTGATGTCGGGCCTGATTGCCGACCGCTTTGGCCGCCGCACCACGCTGGGCACGCTGGCCGCCTTGATTGCGCTGTTCAGCGCGGCAGCACCCACCCTCATGGGCGGTGGGCAGTCGGGGCAGGATGCCTTCATCGTCACCGGCTTCCTGTTGCTGGGCCTTTCTTATGGGCAGGCGGCCGGCGCCGTGACGGCCAACTTCCCGGCCAAGTTCCGCTACACCGGGGCCGCTCTGACCTCGGATCTGGCCTGGCTGGTCGGTGCTGGCTTCGCGCCGCTGGTGGCCCTGGGCCTGTCGGCCCATTTCGGGCTGGCCTATGTGGGCATCTACCTGCTGTCGGGTGCCATCGGCACCCTGGCGGCTCTGAGCCTGAACCGTGCTCTTGAGCTGCGCGACTGAGCGACTTGGGATGCCAATCCCCGCATGATCATTGCCCCGGCGCAGGCCTGGGGTGCATGGCGCCCATCAGGGCCCACGCCTTCGGCGCATCGTGTCCATGATCGTGCAAAATGTTTGATTTGGCCCTTTGTAGAGGGACCAGTCATCTTGTCCGGGCCCCCTGAGGGGCCCGGTTTTTCTTTCCTAGTGATGCGACTTTCCCATTCCCGAGCGGTCATCCTGATGGTGGCCGTGACCCTCATGTGGTCGATTGCCGGCGTCGTGACGCGTCAACTCGAACATGCCCAGCGTTTTGAAGTCACTTTCTGGCGCAGTCTGTTCAATGTGTTGGCTTTGTTGCTGATCCTGCCCCTGGTGCAGGGGCGCGCCGTGTACGCCAACATGCGCCATGGCGGGCGGGCGCTGTGGGTGTCGGGGGTGTGCTGGAGCGTGATGTTCACCGCCTTCATGGTGGCCATCATGCTGACCACGGTGGCCAATGTGCTGGTCACCATGGCCTTGGGGCCCTTGTTCACGGCCCTGATTGCCCGGGTGTTTCTGGGCCACCGCATTGCCACCCGGACCTGGCTGGCCATCGTGGTGGCGGGCCTGGGCATCGCCTGGATGTATGGCAGCCAGCTGGGTCACGCCCCGCTGGTGGGCACCCTGGTGGCCTTGTGTGTGCCGCTGGCGGGCTCGATCAATTGGACCGTGGTGCAGCGCTCGCAGGCCCAGGGCCACACCATCGATCTGGTGCCCGCCGTGTTGATTGGGGCCTTGATTTCCGTCCTGACCACCTTGCCGCTGGCGTTTCCGTTCCAGGCGAGCGGCGCCGACCTGGGTTGGCTGGCCCTGCTGGGCGTGGTTCAGCTGGCGATTCCCTGTGTGCTGGCGGTGCGCTGCGCCCGGGTGCTGAAGGCGCCCGAGGTGGCCTTGTTGGCCCTTTTGGAGGTGATTTTCGGCATTCTGCTGGCCTGGCTGGGCGCCGGAGAGCGGCCCGCACCCCAGGTGCTGGCCGGCGGGGCCCTGGTGATCGGGGCCCTGGTATTCAACGAACTATTAGGTTGGAAGGAGCAAAACGCATGAGTATTTTCAATGGCGACGTGGTGACCGAGGTGCGTGGCCGCATGGGCCTGATCACGCTGAACCGCCCGCGGGCGCTGAATGCGCTGTCCCTGGGCATGGTGCGCGATCTGACGGTGGCCCTGCAGGCCTGGGCGCAAGACCCGGCTGTGCTGGCCGTGGCCATCCGTGGCAGCAACAAAGAGGGCGTCTTCGGGGCCTTTTGTGCAGGCGGCGACATCCGCTTTCTGCACCAGGCGGGCAGCACGGGCGACCCGGATCTGGAGGCCTTTTTCACCGAAGAATACGCGCTCAACCACCTGATCCACGCCTATCCCAAGCCCTACATCGCCTTCATGGACGGCATCGTCATGGGTGGCGGCATGGGCATCAGCCAGGGCGGCAGCCTGCGCATCGTGACCGAGCGCACCAAGATGGCCATGCCCGAGACCAACATCGGCCTGTTCCCCGATGTGGGGGGCGGCTACTTCCTGTCGCGCTGCCCGGGGCGCGTGGGCGAGTGGCTGGCCCTGACAGGCGACACCCTTGGCGCCGCCGATGCCCTGGCCTATGGCCTGGCCGACCGCTTTCTGCCTGCCGATCGCCAGGCTGAGCTGTGGGATGCGCTGGCCACTGGCCGGTGGGAGACGACCGAGGCGCTGCAAGCGTTCCTGCAGACCCCATGGACGCAGCCCCCTGTGGCCGAGCAGGCCCATCGCGCCGCGGTGGACCAGCATTTCGCCCTGCCGGATGCGACCGCCATCGTGGCCTCGCTCGAGGCGTCGGCTGACGATTGGGCTCGCCACACGGCGGCCACCTTGCGCAAGCGTTCGCCCCTGATGCTGCATGTGGTGCTGGAGCAGATCCGGCGCGCCCGCAGCCTGGATCTGGCCCACGATCTGCGCATGGAGCGCGACATGGTGCACCGTTGCTTTCACCTGCGCCCTGGCCAAAGTGAAACCGTGGAGGGCATCCGCGCCCTGGCGGTCGACAAAGACCACCAACCCCGCTGGAACCCGGGCCGGGTCGAAGAGGTGCCTGCCACCCTGGTGGCGCAGTTCTTCAGCAGCCCCTGGTCGGCGCCCGAGCACCCGCTGCGTGACCTGAAGGGTTGAGCTGAAGGGCAGAGCCAAGGCACAGAAGCGCAGGCCCCGCACCTCGGGTTCAGAGCTGTTTGTAGACGGCCAGCGCCAGGTCCAGCAAGGCCTGGCGCGGCAGCTCGGCCTGCAGGGCGTAGCCAAAGTCGCCTTCCACCCAGTAGAACGAGGGCACAGGCCCTTCCTGGCTGAAGCTGAACGCCGCCAGCGGGGCAGGGGCCGACGCTGGCTGGCCCGTGCCGGGTGTCTGGGCTGGTGTCTGGACAGGTGAGGGGGGCAGGGCGCCCAGGTACAGGGTGAGCCGCTGCCCTTGCGCATCCTGGTACATGAACTGGGCGCGCGCACCGGTGTCGCCGGGCAGCAGCCGGCCGCCCACCAGGGCGTAGCCCTTGGCCTGCAGGTCGGGCAGCTTGAGCGGGCGGCCCAGGCGCTTGGACAGCCACTGCACCAGGTGCTGCTGCTGGCTGGCATCCACCTCCACCGGGTGCTTTTGCTCGGGGGCATACACGGCATGGGCGACGCTCGCCTGGGCTGAGAACTGGCGGCCGGGCTGCCGATCCAGGGCCAACTCGTGGCTGTCCCCGGCTTGCTGCAGGCCCCGGCCCCACCAGCCCGCAGCAAACGTCAGCAGCACAGCGGCGGCCATGCCGGCCCAGCGGCCCGCGCTGTGCCAGCTTTGCTGCCGGCGGGCTGCACGGGCCAGCGTGGCCTGCAGCACGGTCGATGGCACCTCTTCCAGTACATCGGCATGCAGCGCTTGCAAGGCCAGCCGATCGGCCTGCTGGGCCCGGACCGCGGCTGCCCGCGCCGGTTCCTGGGCCAGTGCTTGCCAAGCCGCCTGCGCCTGTGCATGAGGCAGGCGCTGGTCGATCAGCGCCTGCAACACGTCGTCGGGTGGCAGCGTTGGCGGCTTGCCTTGGGTGGGGTGTGGGGTGGTGTCTGGCATGGCAGCGGTTGGCGAAGGGGCGCCTCAATGGGGCCGGCGCTGGGCAAGGGGGCGCACCTTGTCCACCGAATCTTGCGCTGGGGGCGGTGCCGAGGCCAGGGCATGGGGCTGGGCCTGGGCCGGCGCTTCCAGCAGTTCCCGCAGGCGCGCCCGGCCTCGCGACAGGCGCGACATCACGGTGCCCACGGGTACGCCGGTGATGTGGGCCACCTGCTCGTAGCTGAGGTCTTCCAGGCTGATCAGCAGCAGGGTTTCGCGTTGTTCGGGCGGCAAGCGCAGCAGGCAGCGCTGCAGGTCCATGGCCTGTTCGTGGCCGGAGTCGGGGGCGGCCACCCGGTCCAGGGCGGTGTCCAGTGGGTGGTCCGGCCCGGTGCCGTCCGCCACGATGTGCAGGGATGGCCGGCGCAGCTGGTTGATGAACACGTTGTGCATCAGCGTGAACAGCCAGGCCCGCAGATCGGTGCCGGGCAGCCACAGCCGCCACTTGCTGCAGGCCCGCTCCAGCGTGTCCTGCACCAGATCGTCGGCGGCCCAGCGGTCACCCGTCAGCGAGCGCGCATAGCGCCGCAGGCGGGGGATGTGTTCGCTGAGCGCCGTGGCGTTCATGGTGTGGGGTGCTCAGGGCCGTGCCGTGTGCCAGACCTGGTTGAAACCATCGCCCGTGCGGTCGCCGGGCTTGCTGTCCTTGGCCCAGTGGTACAGAGGCTTGCCTTTGAAGGCCCACTGCAGCTGTCCGTCATCGCGGGTGATCACGCTGTAGTCGCCACGGGCCTTGTCGCCAGCGCTGGCCTTCAGGGGTGGCCAGTTGGTGGCACAGGCACCGTTGCAGACCGATTTGCCCGTGCCGGCCGCATCGCGGTCAAACACATACAGCGTCATGCCGGTGGGGCCCACCAGGGCATCGCCCGACAGGGTGGCCGGAGAGGGCGGGGCGCTCATCGAGGCGCAACCGCCCAGCAGGGCGGCGGTCAACAGGCTGGCGGCAAGCGCGGAACGGGAAAAATTCAGGGCGTTCATGGTGTTCTCCTGGGTGTGCAGGGGGTCTGCAGTGGGGTGAACACGCGGCAAGCCCGGAATATTCCATGCCGCTGAAAATTTTTCGTGTCAGCGGTTGCGGCTCTTCATGGCCCGCTCGACCTCGCGCTTGCCTTCACGGTCTTTGATGGTGTCGCGCTTGTCGTGCTCGGCCTTGCCCTTGGCCAGGGCCACTTCGCATTTGATCTTGCCGTTTTTCCAGTGCAGGTTGATTGGCACCAGGGTGTAGCCCTTTTGCTCCACCTTGCCGATCAGGCGTTTGATCTCGTCCTTCTTCATCAGCAGCTTCTTGGTGCGGATGGAGTCTGGGCTGACGTGGGTGGAGGCCGATTTCAGCGGGTTGATCATGCAGCCCAGCACATACAGCTCGCCGTCGCGGATCACGACATAGCCATCGGTGAGCTGGACCTTGCCTTCGCGGGCGGCCTTGACCTCCCAGCCTTCCAGCACCATGCCCGCCTCGAAGCGCTCTTCGAAGAAATAATTGAATGCGGCCTTCTTGTTGTCGGCAATGCGGGTAGAGGTTTCGGGTTTTTTCGCCATGGTGTCCAGATGGGGCGGCAACAAGAGATTGAAAGAGCCGGGCCATCCTGACCCTGCTGTCGCCGCGGCTTGCTGCCGAAGGGCGGCAGCCACTCACTACAATCCGTTTCGCCTGAACCCAAGATTTTAGGCGCCCCGGTGCTTGTGGGGCGCCGAGTTGCGGGCTGGCCCGCAAATTCATGAAAACCGTCAACAAGTCCGTCCTGATCTGGTACACCCCGCAGGAAATGTTCAAGCTCGTCACCGACGTAGCGCAATACCCGCAATTCCTGCCCTGGTGCGACCACGCCCAGGTGTTGGCCCAGCAAGAGGGGGGCATGACGGCCGAGGTGGGCATCGCCTTCAGCGGCATCCGCCAGACCTTTGTCACAGAAAACACCCATGTTGAAGGCCGCGAGGTCGGCATGAAACTGGTGAAAGGGCCTTTTTCCAATCTCGAGGGTACCTGGCAGTTCCTGCCCGTGGGCGACGGCACCCAGCGGGCCTGCCGGGTTGAGCTGGTGCTGAGCTATGGCTTTTCCAACAAGGCCTTGGGCGCGCTCGTGGGGCCGGTCTTCGACAAGATTGCCGGCAGCCTGGTGGATGCCTTCGTCAAACGTGCCGAGCAGGTGTATGGCTGAGTCTGTCAAAGCGCTTTCCCTCACAGTGGCCATGGCCCCGGCGCCGCGTCAGGTGCGTGAGCAGGTGGTTTGTCTGCCGAGCCCTGCCACCGTCATGCAGGCGCTGCGTGCCACGGGGTGGCTGGAGGCCGGTGAGGGCGTCGACCTGAACCGCTACACCGTCAGCGTCTGGGGGCGGCGGGTAGGTTGGGAGCAGGTCCTGCGGGAGGGCGACCGCATTGAGCTGTGCCGAGCCCTGGTGGTTGACCCCAAGGTGGCGCGTCGTGAGCGTTTTGCCAAGCAAGGGGCGCGGGGTACGGGTTTGTTTGCCCGTCGCAGGCCCGGGGCGGCAGCGGGATACGGGGCCTGACGCCCACTGGCATCGCTTTGGCGGCCCTCAGCGGCAGTCTGAGTCGATCGTGGCCTGGGCGCGACTGACTTCCGAGCTGCGCGCGCTGTCGTCCAGAATGATGCGCTCGCCGTTCTCGTTCACTTGGGCCAGGCGGATGCCCGATTGCAGTGTGGCCATGTTCTGGCGGGCGCGGGCGCAGTTGTCGGCCTTTTGGCTGGCGATGCGGGCCTCTTCGGCCTTCTTCTTTTCATTTTCTGCCGCTTCGGCCTGGCGCTTGCGCTCTTCCACAGCCTTGTCCAGGCCACTCTTGCCGGGATTGCCAGCTGCCTTGGTGGCATCCGGGGTGTCGCTGCGTGCGCCGGGTGCCGCATCGCTGGCTCCTGCGGCATCGCTGGCAGAACGTGAGGGCATGCCGGGTTGCTTCAGGATGCTCTTGGCCGGCACCTCGGGTGGCGGCGCCCGGTCGCTGAACACCTTGCGGCCGTCCTTGTCCAGCCACATCCATTGGGCAAAAGCAGGGGTTCCCGCCAACAGCAGGGCGGCAGAAAGCAGCAGCGAAAGTGGTCTCATGGCCTGAGTTTATCCTGCCGCCACAACCCGGCCAAAGGCATGTTCCATGGGGTCAGCCGGTAAGGAGGCGCCGACACGGCTACAATCCTTCTTTTGGAGCTTTGACATGCGCCTTCTCGGAAAAGCGCTCACCTTCGACGATGTGTTGCTGGTGCCAGCGTACTCCCAAGTCCTGCCAAAGGACACTTCCCTCGCCACGAAATTCACCCGAAACATCACCCTGAACCTGCCCTTGGTGTCTGCCGCCATGGACACGGTGACGGAAGCCCGCCTGGCGATTGCGATCGCCCAGGAAGGGGGCATCGGGATCGTCCACAAGAACCTCACTGCGCAAGAGCAGGCCGCCCAGGTGGCCAAGGTCAAGCGCTACGAATCCGGCGTGCTGCGCGATCCGGTGGTCATCACCCCTGAGCACACCGTGCTGCAGGTGATGCAACTGTCCGAGCAACTGGGCATCTCGGGTTTCCCGGTGTGCGACGGTGGCAAGGTGGTGGGCATCGTGACCGGGCGTGACCTGCGTTTCGAAACCCGCTACGACGTCAAGGTCTCGCAGATCATGACGCCGCGCGAAAAGCTCATCACGGTCAAGGAAGGCGCCACCGCCGAAGAGGCCAAGGCCCTGCTGAACAAGCACCGCCTGGAGCGCCTGATGGTCGTCAACGAGGCCTTCGAGCTCAAGGGCCTGATCACGGTCAAGGACATTACCAAGCAGACCAGTTTCCCCAACGCCGCACGCGACCCCTCGGGCCGTCTGCGCGTGGGCGCGGCCGTCGGCGTGGGTGAGGGCACCGAAGAGCGTGTGGAAGCGCTGGTTCGGGCCGGCGTCGATGCCATCGTGGTCGACACCGCCCACGGCCACAGCAAGGGCGTGATCGAGCGCGTGCGCTGGGTCAAGCAGAACTACCCCCAGATCGAAGTCATCGGCGGCAACATCGCCACCGGCGCTGCCGCGCTGGCCCTGGTGGAAGCCGGTGCCGACGCTGTCAAGGTCGGTATCGGCCCGGGCTCGATCTGCACCACCCGCATCGTGGCCGGTGTGGGCGTGCCCCAGATCATGGCCATCGACAACGTGGCCAGCGCCCTGAAGGGCACCGGCGTGCCCCTGATCGGTGACGGCGGCATCCGCTACAGCGGCGACATCGCCAAGGCTTTGGCCGCAGGCGCCTCCACCGTGATGATGGGCGGCATGTTTGCAGGTACCGAAGAAGCCCCGGGCGAAGTGATCCTGTTCCAGGGCCGCAGCTACAAGAGCTACCGCGGCATGGGCAGCATCGGCGCCATGCAGCAAGGCAGTGCCGACCGCTACTTCCAGGAGTCCAGCACCGGCAACCCGAATGCCGACAAGCTGGTGCCTGAAGGCATCGAAGGCCGCGTGCCCTACAAGGGCTCGATGGTCTCCATCGTGTACCAGATGGCGGGCGGCATCCGTGCCTCCATGGGCTACTGCGGCTGCGGCACCATTGCCGAGATGCATGAGCGTGCCGAATTCGTCGAGATCACCTCGGCCGGCATCCGCGAAAGCCACGTGCACGACGTGCAGATCACCAAAGAAGCGCCCAACTACCGCGCCGAGTAAGCGAAGCCCCTGCGATGCAACACCAGAAAATCCTCATCCTCGACTTCGGCTCCCAGGTCACCCAGCTGATCGCACGTCGCGTGCGCGAAGCCCATGTGTTCTGCGAGGTTCATCCCTGCGACGTGTCTGACGAATGGATTCGCCAATATGCGGCCGATGGCCAGCTCAAAGGCGTGATCTTGTCCGGCAGCCATGCCAGCGTCTATGAAGAAACCACCGACAAGGCCCCGCAGGCCGTGTTCGAGTTGGGGATTCCGGTGTTGGGCATCTGCTATGGCATGCAAGCCATGGCGCACCAACTGGGTGGCAAGGTGGAAGGCGGCCACAAGCGCGAATTCGGCTTTGCCGCCGTGCGCGCCCGGGGCCACACCCGTCTGCTCGAAGGCATCCAGGACTTCGTCACCGACGAAGGCCATGGCATGCTCGACGTGTGGATGAGCCACGGCGACAAGGTCACCGAGCTGCCCCCGGGCTTCAAGCTCATGGCCAGCACCGACAGCTGCCCCATCGCCGGCATGGCCGACGAAGACCGCCGCTTCTACGCTGTTCAGTTCCACCCCGAAGTCACGCACACCAAGCAGGGCCCGGCGCTGCTGCAGCGTTTCGTGCTGGGCATCTGCGGCGTCTCCCCTGACTGGATCATGGGCGACTACATCAGCGAGGCGGTCGAAAAGATCCGCCAGCAGGTGGGCGACGAAGAGGTGATCCTGGGCCTGTCGGGCGGTGTGGACTCCAGCGTGGCTGCCGCGCTGATCCACCGCGCCATCGGCGACCAGCTGACCTGTGTGTTCGTCGACCACGGTCTGCTGCGCCTGAACGAGGGCGACATGGTGATGGAGATGTTTGAAGGCAAGCTCCACGCCAAGGTGATCCGCGTGGATGCCTCCGACCTGTTCCTGGGGCAACTGGCCGGCGTCAGCGAGCCCGAAGCCAAGCGCAAGATCATCGGCCGCGAATTTGTCGAGGTCTTCAAATCCGAAGCGGCCAAGCTCAAGGCCGGCAATGGCGGCCACAAGGGCGCCACCTTCCTGGCCCAGGGCACCATCTACCCCGACGTGATCGAGTCGGGTGGTGCCAAGAGCAAGAAGGCCGTCACCATCAAGAGCCACCACAACGTGGGTGGCCTGCCCGAGCAATTGGGCCTGAAACTGCTCGAGCCCCTGCGCGAGCTGTTCAAGGACGAGGTGCGTGAGCTGGGCGTGGCCCTGGGCCTGCCCCACGACATGGTCTACCGCCACCCCTTCCCAGGCCCCGGCCTGGGGGTGCGCATCCTGGGCGAGGTCAAGAAGGAATACGCCGATCTGCTGCGCCGCGCCGACGCGATCTTCATCGAAGAGCTGCGCAACTTCCGCGACGAGGCCACCGGCAAGACCTGGTACGACCTGACCAGCCAGGCCTTCACCGTCTTCCTGCCGGTCAAGAGCGTGGGCGTGATGGGCGACGGCCGCACCTACGACTACGTGGTGGCCCTGCGCGCCGTGCAGACCAGCGACTTCATGACCGCCGACTGGGCCGAGCTGCCCTACGCGCTGCTCAAGAAGGTGTCCAGCCGCATCATCAACGAGGTGCGTGGCATCAACCGCGTCACCTACGACGTGAGCTCCAAGCCGCCGGCGACGATTGAGTGGGAGTGAATCGACTCCTACCTTTGACGCCCCGCACTTTGAAGGGGCGTCAAGGAACCGGACCAAGGGTTGACGCGTCTGTCTTCATGCATCTCTTGCCATGGTTCTCTTGAGGGCAGGTTTTGCCTCAGCGAATTCCGAAACGCCATGGTGTGGCTTGTTCGATCATGTCGGCACTCACTCGGTAGAGATTTTGAGAGACAAAGCTCTCAACCTGGGTTGCGCGTTGCCGTAACAAGCTCGCCTTGAGTTTTCGGGCCTGGGCGATGTCGGGTGCGTCGCTGTCTGACATGGCCAGCAGATCGATCACATGAAGCGCCAGTTGATGCTGCCCTGAATCGCCCAGTGTTTGGGCATGCTTGATCAAGGCGCTTTTGTCGGTGATGGATTCCGCCACGGCGGTCGCAACGGCTTCGGGCGCTGCCGGATGCAAGGAGGTCGGGTTGCGGTCCCACCAGCCGTTCTCGGACCGATAAATGTCGCGCACGATGTAGCTGGGGTCGCCATAGCTTGGCTGCATCCAAGGCACACTGAAGAGCTCTTGTGGGTACCGGATGGCCGCGAGCACCTGTTGCTCGTTCAAGCCTTCGTTCATCAGTCTCACCACTTCGGATCGCAGCCAACGCAGCGTGCGTGCGGTGTGGCCCAGCACCTGCTGCACGGATTCCTCACCCTCGATCACGGGGCCAAACTCGCGCACGGCCTTGAGTGGCCGAAGTGCGGCCATGGCCTCCAGCGTATCGGCCCAGCGAGCCGTGTCCCGTTGGGTGCGAAAAGGCGTGCCGATGTTGGGGATGGAATTCAGCAATGCAGCGCCGCCATAAAGCACGCGCCGGGCAGGGCACCACAGGGCAATCGCATCATCGGTTTCTGATGGTGCCCAAAAAAGCTCGACGCGCTGCTCATCGCTGCCGAGGGTGAGGCGATCCGCGAAGGTCTCCGTCGGCTCATGCAAGTCGATCCGATGATCAAAGAAACCTGGCGATCGGCTGAACTGCACTTCCGCCATGCGATGTTGCAATGCCAGAGTCTCTCGGTAGCGGGCGTACCGGCGTGGGAGGTTGCAGTGTGCGATCAGCCGTGGGGCAGGATCGCCCCGTTCTGCTGCATGGGCCAGCCAGGTGGGCACGCCTGCGTTGTAGCCCATGTGCCCGTGGCTGTAGCACAGCGCATGCACAGGAGCGCTGCTGATCTGGCGCAGGCTGGAGATCATGCCTTCGGTCACCGGGCCACCAGGGCCCGCATCGATGACGATCAGACCGACATCGGTCTCGGCCACAAAGGACTGGCCTTGGCCACGCAGGATGTGCAGGCCTGGCGCCACAGTTTCGCTGCCGGTGCCCATGAACAGAATGGAAGGGGTGTCGTCTTTGGTGGTCATGCTGATTCCTTTTTCTTTGGCATCGGTACCCGTGTCGACACGGTGCTCAGGCAGCGGTTGATGCCGCGGCCCGCCGCAGTGCACCCCATCAGACCTGCCAGGTGACTCAGGCAGCGCACAATGCGGAGCGGGGTCCATTCGCCGGGTTGGGGGACCTTGGTGTTGAAAACCGGGTCAATCCAAGCTCACGCCGGTGGAGCGGGCAAGGTCGAGGGCGACGGGGAGAAAACTCGCGTAGGCGGCTGTGGCCTCGGCGGGCGTATTACCAACCGGCTCAAGCCCCAGGCTCTCGGCGCGTTCGCGGACCGAGGGCTCGCGCATCACGGCAGCGACCTCATGAGCCACGCGTTGAACAATGAAGTCAGGTGTCCTGGCGGGGGCCATCAGCGATATGGCGCCCGTGTTGCTGTAGACAGCTTCTTTGTAGCCCTGCTCGCTGAAGGTCGGAACTTGGGGCAGGCCTTGAGCGCGGTGGTCGCCCACGACCGCCAGGGCTCGCAACTTGCCCGTGTTGATGAAGGGCTTGAGGGTGGCGGCGGAGCCCAAGGTGATCTGGACGCCGCCGCTGATCAGGTCTGCGGACATCGGACTTTCACCCTTGTAGGCGACGTGCAGAGTTTGCAGACCGTAGGTCTTGTCCATGTACACCTGAATTTGATGGGGCAAGGTGCCAGCGCCCCAGGATCCCATCGCATATTTGCCGGGAGACCGCCGTATGGCCTCGATCAGCGTCCTGAAGTCTCGTGCCGGCACCGATGGATGGACCGCAAGTACCAAAGAGGGTCTGACGACGTCCGTGATCATGCGCAGGTCAATGCGCGGGTCGTAGGGTAGTTTCTTGTAGAGGACCAAGTTGGTGCTGATGGCCGCGGGAGTTGTCAGCAGCAGCGTGTAGCCATCGGCAGCACTCTTGGCCACATGATCGGTGCCGATGATGCCCGTGGCACCGCTGCGGTTGTCGACCACCAAAGGCTGATGAAGTCTCTTGCTCAATGCTTCTGTGAGGATGCGTGCCAAGGCGTCGGTTGCGCCGCCAGCCTGGTACTGCACGACGATCCGCACCGGACGATTCGGATAGCCGTCGATCACGGGCGCAGCGCCTGCACCTGCTGCGCAACTCCAGAGCAGTGCCGCGGCAATCGGAGATAGGTTCATGGTGACCTCTTTGGAGAACAGACAAGGGGGGAATCCGCTCGAGCCCGCGGGCAGCCCGCGGCCAGAGAAATCCCCCTGGGCTCGGCGGTTCATGGCGTCTTTAGAAGGTGTGACGCAGGCCCACGGCCAGAGACTGAACACCGTCACCGCTCTGGGCTCGTACCGCCATGTTGGCCATGGAGGCCGAGGCGTTGGCCGTGTTGCCAAGTTGTAGCCAGCGTCCGTAAAGCAAGGTGCGTGTGCTGATGTCGTAATCGCAACCCAGGGTCCAGGTGCGTTGTGCACGATCGCTCCCCCCCACGGAACGATGCCCGACCGACGCGAGTAGCTTGAAGCGTGTATCCAGCCGCCATTCCATGCCCAGTTGGGTCAGCTTGGCCGTGGCAGTCTTCAAGAAGTCGCCGTGACTGACCAGGTAGTTGCCGGTCAGGCGCAGGTCAGGCCTGAGCTCCCAGCTTGCCGACAAGGCTTCTTGATGGCTGGAGCGATGCAAATTCAAAGGTGCGTTGGCGCTACCTTCCAGATACTGCTGCCAGCTATACGCCAGAAACAAAGGCTTGCGACTCCAGCCCACAGTGGTGCCCATGAGTCGGCCGTTGCTGTCATGGGTTGCAGGCGTGGCATCGAAGGCATAGGCCAAGTCCAGCAGCCAGGGCTGGCTGCTTGGCGTGCGGTAGCGCAACATGTTGCTGGCACGCGCCGAAAAGGGGCGCACCCCTGCCTGAGCATCCGTGGCATAAGCCAGATTGAGCGATGAGAAGAGCGCATTCATGCCAAATGGATCACCTCGGAACAAGGCGCTGAACATGGGCGTGTACATGCGTCCAACGTCCACCACGCCCCAGTCGCCACGAAGTCCAACGTAAGACTGCCGTGTGAAGGCCAGGCCAGGGCCGGGCAAGGTGCCACTGCCTGAATGCAAAAAGATGCCGGCCTCCAGCATGTAGTGGCCTCGCAGGCCGTTACCCAAATCCTCGGTTCCGCGCAGGCCCACGCGCGAAGCAGCATCGCCACCGTCTTCGACACGCATCACCCGCGTGGGGCCAGATTTGGCCGTGTTGAGGTGAATGTCCAGCACCCCAAACATCTGCACATCAGATTGCGCCCACGCAGCCGAGCCCAGCGTTGCCATGCCGCCAGCGGCCAGCCATTGTTTGTGCTTCATGAACAGACTCCCTTCATCACGTCGGTCACGACTTGATCGCCGATGGCTGCCTACTCTAGGACGCGAGGGGGGCACTTTCTGTCAAGCGACCGACACACAGAGGCATGAGGGGGCTGACTGTCTTGTTCAGGGCCCCGGCTGTCGTTTTGACTGAAAGATCGTGTGGGCAGCAGAGCGCCCCATTTGTGGATCGAGGGGCGCGTCAGGGTGGGCCAGCGCCATCGAGCGGCCTAAAAGTGAACGGTGAGGGAACGGTGGCCTCCGGTGCACCCCGCCCATCGTCGGGCGCCTCAACGGGGCGGCAAAGACAAAGGGCATGCCGGAGCATGCCCTTGTCGATGGGAACGTGTTGAGGCTGGTGCTCGCCGATCGACCGCTTCCCTTCGTTGAGCAAGCACCTTTTCGATCTTCTGCTTGGTCTTGTACTGGCTCAGAGCGTCAACCGCCCAGATCGTGTTCGTTCAAGGAGAAAGAGCGCATGCAGGGGGCATGGCTCGGCGCCTTTCAGCGTGCTGGCTGCTAGGCGATCGTTGTTGCGCACGGCGACGGTCACCAGAACAAGGGCTACCAGCGCCAACTTCAATGCCATGGCCGACCTGCGAATGTCCAAGCCCAGGCATTTGCCCTGCAGCCCCTTCGAGGCCCCCGAGCTCGCTCAGTGACACGGCTGATTCCATGCGGAAGGGCACAGCGGCCGAATGCGCCGCCTCACACCCCCCCAAACAAGCCCCCCTCATCCAGCAACTCGAACGCGATCTCAGGCCGCTGCTCCAGGCTTTTCTTGATGGCGGCAGGGATGGCCTGGCGGGTTTTCTTGCACAGGCCGGGCTGCTCGTGGACCAGGATGGTGATGCCGCGCAGGGTGCGCACTTCGTTGGGGCTGGTGCTGATGGTCAGGCGGATGCCGAGCTGCTGCTCCAGGCGCTCCTCGATGCGGCGCAGGTCGCTCAGGCTGCCCAGGTTTTCCAGGCGCTGCAGCAGGCGCTTTTCTTCCTCGCGGGTCAGGCGCAGCACGCGCAGATCGCCGCTGGGGTTCTGCAGCAGGTCGTCGCGCCCGCAGACGCAGGCGCCGGGCGGGCATTCGGTGCGGATCGGAAATGGAGGGGTGGGGGACATGGCTGCGCTGTGGGCCTTCATGGACGAGGCCCTTTGCCCTGATCATCTTACTGAATCTGCAATGCCCCGGCGGCGGGCAGGCCACCTCGCTGCGGGTGGCCGCAGCACGCCCTCTATGATGCTGCCAGGCCCATCCGGGCCGTTTGCTTCCAATCTGCATGGCCAAGATCGTTCTCTACTGCCAACCCGGCGCCAAACAAACCCAGCTGATGGGCACCCATGACGGCAAGCCCAAGATCCAGCTCAAGGCGCCGCCGGTGGACGGCGAGGCCAACAAGGCGCTGATCGCCTTTGTGGCGCAACGCTGCGGGGTGTCCAAATCGGCCGTCACCATCGAGCTGGGCACCAGCGGGCGCACCAAGCGGGTGGCGGTCGAGGGGCTGGACGATGCCGCACTGCGGGCCCTGTTCGGGTTGTGACGGAGCCCCGCTATGGAGAGAACAGGGCACCCGCTTTACCTTCCTGTGACGCTGCGCAAGCCGTGGTGTCATGCCGGGCTGGCAAACTGTGTGGCTTGCAAGCCTCAGATTTTTCATGAACTTTGAATTCAAACGCCTGATCCGCCCAGGGATCGCGGTCGGGGTATTGGCCATCGCCCTGGTGGTGGGCAAGAAGACCTTTTTCGCGCCGCCACCTGCCCCCGCCTACATCACGGCCCCGGTTGCCCGGGCCGACATCGAAGACACCGTGCTGGCCAACGGCACGCTCAAGGCCTTCAAGCAGGTCAGCGTGGGCGCCCAGGTGTCGGGCCAGGTCAAGTCACTGAAGGTGGCCCTGGGGGACAAGGTGCACAAGGGCGATCTGGTGGCCGAGATCGACTCGCTCACCCAGCAGAACACCTTGCGCAACAACGAGGCGGCCCTGGCCAACGTGCAGGCGCAGTTGCGCTCGGCCGAGGCCACCCTGACACAGGCCGAACTGGCCTTGAAGCGGCAGCAGCAGATGCGTGCCTCGGAGGCCAGCTCGCAAGCCGACCTGGAGGCCGCCCTGGCCACTGAAAAGACCAGCCGGGCCAGCGTGGAGGCGCTTCGCGCCCAGGTGGACCAGGCCAAGGTGGCGGTGGACACCGCCCGCGTCAACCTGGGCTACACCCGCATCGTGTCGCCCATCGACGGGCAGGTGGTGGCCCTGGTGACGGAAGAGGGCACCACCGTCAACGCCAACCAGTCCACCCCCACCATCATCATCGTGGCCAAGGTCGACACCATGACGGTCAAGGCCTCGATCTCCGAGGCCGATGTCACCTCCGTCAAGCCGGGCCAACGGGTGTACTTCACGATCCTGGGCGAGCCGCAGAAGCGCTACGACGCCACCTTGCGCACCATCGAGCCTGCCACCGACAGCATCAGCACCTCGACCACCAGCAGCTCTTCGAGCAGCAGTTCCAGCAGCACCTCCACCAGCAGCGCCACGGCCATCTACTACAACGGCCTGTTCGACGTGCCCAACCCCGACAACAAGCTGCGCATCTCGATGACGGCCATGGTCTACATCGTGCGCGGGCAGGCCAAGAACGCCCTGACCGTGCCCGTGGGTGCGCTCAGCGCCCGCCAGCGCGACGGCAGCTACCGGGTCAGCGTGCTGGGCGGCGATGGGCAGGTGCAAGCCCGAACTGTGCATGTGGGCATCAACAACAACGTGACGGTGGAGATCCTGGACGGCCTGAACGAGGGCGAGAAGGTGGTGCTGGGCAGCGCTGCGGGTGCCCCTTCGGCCACAGGCGAGCAGCGCAGCATGCGCCCGCCACCGGGTGGGTTCTGAGATGAGCGCGCACCCAACCCCGGGCAGCGCGGCCCCTGCATCGGCCCCTGCCTCGGCTTCAGCCACTGTGCAGCCCCTGCTGTCATTGCAGGGCGTGTGGCGCGAGTTCCAGGTCGGTGACAGCCCGCTGGCCGTGCTGAAAAACATCCAGCTGGATGTGGCCGCGGGCGAGATGATCGCCATCGTGGGCCAGTCGGGCTCCGGCAAGTCCACGCTGATGAACCTGATCGGCTGCCTGGACCAGCCCAGCCGCGGCAGCTACCAGATCAACGGCCGCGAAGTGGGCAGCCTGCAGGCCGATGAGCTGGCCGCGCTGCGCCGCGAGCATTTCGGCTTCATCTTCCAGCGCTACCACCTGCTGGGCGACCTGTCGGCCGCCGGCAACGTGGAGGTGCCCGCCATCTATGCCGGCTCTGGCGCCCGTGAGCGCCGGGCCCGTGCTCTCGCCCTGCTGGAGCGCCTGGGCCTGGCCGGGCGCACGTCCCATGTGCCGGGCAAGCTGTCGGGCGGTCAACAGCAGCGGGTGTCGATCGCCCGTGCGCTGATGAATGGCGGCAGCGTGATCCTGGCCGACGAACCCACCGGGGCGCTGGACACGCAGTCGGGCGCCGAGGTGATGAAGATCCTGGCCGAGCTGCATGCGGTGGGCCACACCATCATCCTGGTCACGCACGACATGCAGGTGGCCAGCCACGCCCAGCGCATCGTCGAGCTGCGCGATGGCGAGGTGGTGTCCGACCGCCCGAACACCCCCACCCTGGGGCCCTCCGAGGCCCCAGAGGCCGCGGGCAAGGACCCCGTCACCCAGATGCTGAGCCCGGTGCAACACGCGCGCCAAGGGGCCTGGGCCGCCTTGGGCGCCTGGGCCGATCGCCTGGGCGAGGCCTTCCGCATGGCCTTGCTGGCCATGAACGCCCACCGCCTGCGCACGCTGCTGACCATGCTGGGCATCATCATCGGCATCGCCTCGGTGGTGTCGGTGGTGGCCCTGGGCGAGGGCTCGCGCCAGAAGGTGCTGGCCAACATCAGCTCCATCGGCACCAACACCATCGATGTCTACTCGGGCACCGGCTTTGGTGACCCGCGTGCGGCCCGCATCCAGACCCTGAGCCCGGCCGATGCGGACGCGCTCAAAGAGCAGAGCTATGTCGACAGCGTCACCCCCAATGTGCAGGCCTCGGTCACGGCGCGCTACGCCAACATCGATGCCTCGGTGCAGGTCACGGGCGTAGGCGAGCAGTATTTCCGCGTCAAAGGTCTTCAAATGGCGGGCGGCACGGCTTTCAGCGATGCCGCCGTGCAGGCCTACGCGCAGGTGGCCGTGATCGATGAGAACGCCCGCAAGAAGCTGTTCCCCAACACCAACCCGGTGGGGCAGGTGCTGTTGCTGGGCAGCATGCCGGTCTATGTGGTGGGCGTGACGGCCAAGAAGGACGGGGGCTTTGGCCCCAGCATGGAGACGCTCAACGTCTTTGTGCCCTACACCACGGCCATGCGCCGCCTGATCGGCCAGGGCTACCTGCGCAGCATCACGGTGCGGGTGGACGACAGCACCTCGATGGCGGCGGCCGAACAAGGCATCAACCAGTTGATGGAGCGCCGCCACGGGCGCGTCGATTTTTACGTGCTCAACACCGACAGCATCCGCCAGACCATCGAAAGCACCACCCGCACGCTCACGCTGCTGGTGTCGTCGATTGCGGTCATCTCGCTGGTGGTGGGTGGCATCGGCGTGATGAACATCATGTTGGTGAGCGTCACCGAGCGCACCGGCGAGATCGGCGTGCGCATGGCGGTGGGTGCCCGGCAAAGCGACATCCAGCAGCAGTTCCTGATCGAGGCCGTGCTGGTCTGCCTGCTGGGCGGCGTGCTGGGCATTTCACTGGCCCTGGGCTTTGGGGCCCTGTTCAAGCACTTCAGCAACAATTTCACGCTGGCGTTCTCCACCTCGGCGATGGGGGCGGCCTTTCTGTGCTCCACCCTGATCGGGGTGGTGTTCGGCTTCCTGCCGGCGCGCAGCGCGGCCCGTCTCAACCCTGTCGAGGCCCTGGCCCGAGATTGACCCCGCACGGAACCGAGATGGACGCCCCCGGACACAAGGCGCTATGGCGTCACAACTTCATGATGGACTTTTCTATTTCAAAGCCAATGACACCAGGCCAGCGTCGACCCGGGCGCCCACCGGCACTGGCGCTGGCCTGCGCGCTGGCCTTGTCGCTCGGGGCCTGCTCCTCGGTGCGCACCCCCTACCAGTCCCCACAGGTGGCGGTGCCCACCACCTGGTCAAACAAGGGCGCGGTGGTGACGGCCCCAGCCGACGTACCCGACGCCTGGTGGGGCGCCTTTGGCGATCCCCAACTCAGCGCGCTGGTCGAGGCGGCCCTGAGCCGCAACAACGACCTGGCTGTGGCCGCCCTGAAGGTGCGCAAGGCGCGCCTGCAGGCCGAGCTGGCCGAACGCAACCGCTGGCCCACCCTGGGTGGCAGTGTCAGCACCCAGGCCCAAAAGCCGCTGGAGGGCGGGTCCAGCACGCGCAGCAGCGGGGCCAGCGTCTCGGTCAGCTACGAGGCCGATCTGTGGAACCGCCTGGGCAGCCTGAGCGATGTGTCGCGCTGGGAGTCGCTGGCCACCGAGCAGGACCGCCAGGCCACCCGCCTGAGCCTGATCGGCAGCGTGCTGCAGGCCTACTGGCAACTGGCCTACCTGAACCAGCGCATCAGCACGGGCGAGCAAAGCGTGGCCTACGCCGAGAAAACCCGCGACCTGGTGCAGGCCCAATACCGGGCCGGCGCCGTGTCGGCCCTGGAGATCAGCCAGGCTGAGGGCACGGTCTTGAGCCAACGCGCCACCCTGGCCGACCTGCAGCAGCAGCGCCTGAGCGCCCGCACCACCCTGGCCCTGTTGTTCGATGTGGCCCCGGGCGACACCGCCTTGCAGCCCTGGCTCGGTGCCGAGCCGCAGCGCCTGCCGCTGCAGGCCATGCCCGAGGTGGCGCCCGGCTTGCCGGCCCAGTTGCTGGCCCGCCGGCCTGACCTGCGCGCGGCCGAGCTGCGCCTGCGTGAGACCCTGGCCAGCGCCGATGCCGTGGCCGCCAGCTACTACCCGGCACTCACCCTCACTGGGGCCCTGGGCAGCAGCAGCCTGGCCCTGGGCCAGGTGCTGTCCAACCCCTATGCCTTGCTGGGCGCGGGCGTGAGCCTGCCGTTTCTGCAGGTCAACACCCTGAAGCTGAACAACGCCATCGCCCGCACCCAGTACGAGAGTGCGGTGGTCAGCTACCGCCAGACGCTTTATGCGGCCCTGGGCGATGTCGAAAACGCGTTGGGCGCCCGCAGCGCCCTGGCCCGGCAGGGCGAGCTGCTGGCCGGCTCGCTGGCGGCCAGCCGGCGCAGCGAGCAGCTGTACGAGGTGCGCTACCGTCAGGGCTCGGTGGCCCTGAACCTGTGGCTGGATGCCCAGGAAACCCGGCGCAGCGCCGAGACCGCCTGGGCGCAGAACCAACTTTCCCAACTCAAGAACCAGGTCACCCTGTATTTGGCCCTGGGGGGCAGCGCCCAGCCGGCGCAGTGAGGGCTCGAAGGGGCTTGATGGGGCTTGATGCGTCTGTAGGGCTTGAGAAGGGTGAATTCAGTTTCACAATAGCGCACTTGTGACGCTCTGATGCCAAGAGGTTCTTTTCATGTACCTGCCCCCGCAATTCGACAGTTCGGACCCGGCGCTGGCCCACGCGCTGATGCGCGAGCACCCGCTGGCCAGCCTGATCTCGAACGACGACGACGGCCTGCCCTACGTCACCCATCTGCCCCTGCACCTGGTGCCTGAGGGTGGGGCAGGGGGGGATGCGTTGTTGCTGGGCCACTGTGCCCGGGCCAACCCGCACTGGCGCTACCTGCAGCAGCGCCCGCGTGCGGTGGTCACCTTCATGGGGCCGCAGGCCTACCTGTCGCCTGCCGTCTACCCCGATCTGGCCCGGGTGCCCACCTGGAACTACCTGGCCGTGCACGCCACCGTGCAGGCCCGACTGCTGGACGAGCCCGAGGCCAAAGACGCCTTGCTCAAGCAGTTGATTGGCGATCACGAGCCGGCCTACGCCGCGCAATGGCATGGGCTGGAGGCCGATTGGCGCCAGGGCATGCTGCGCGGCATCGTGGCCTTTGAGCTCCGCATTGAGGCCTTGCAGTGCAAGCTCAAGCTCAATCAGCACCGGCCCGAATCGCATGCCGCCATGCTGCAGGCCTACAGCAGCGCCGACAACGACGGCGCGCGAGGCCTGGCCCAATGGATGCAACGGCTGGGCCTGGTCCCACAGGAGGGTGTGTGATGCGCGGTGGAATCGGGTTGATCGGATTGGTGCTGGCCCTGGTCATCACGGGCCTGCTGGTGAAGCGGCAACTGGGCACCGCCGTGGCCACGCCCCCCTTGGTGCGGCCGGCGCTGACCGGTGCAGCCGGGGCCCCACCGGCCGCCGTGCCCCTGAACCAGTTGCCCCAGCAGACCAAGGAAGCGGTGGACGCCCTGATGCAAAAGCCCCGGCCCATGCCGGAGGAGCCTTGAGCCCACCATGACGACCGCCCTGGACCCCGTGCTGCCGGCCCCCTTGCCCGATCCGCAGTCCGCCATCGACCACGCTTTCATGCAACTGGCCCTGGCCGAGGCCCGGCTGGCTGCAGCCGCCGGCGAGGTGCCAGTGGGCGCGGTGGTGGTCAAGGATGGGCGGGTGATCGGCCGAGGCCACAACCAGACCATTGCGCGCCACGACCCCAGTGCGCATGCCGAGATCGTGGCGCTGCGCGAGGCCGGTGCGGCCCTGGGCAATTACCGGCTCGACGGCTGCAGCCTGTACGTCACCCTGGAGCCCTGCGCCATGTGCAGCGGGGCCTTGCTGCAGGCGCGCCTGGCCCGCGTGGTGTTTGGTGCGACCGAGCCCAAGACCGGGGCGGCCGGCTCGGTGCTCAACCTGTTTGCCCAGGCCCAGCTCAACCACCAGACCACGGTGCAGGGCGGCGTGGCCGGGAGCGATTGCAGCCTGGCGTTGCAGCATTTCTTCCAGGCCCGGCGCACGGCCCAGCGCGAGCAGGCCAAGGCCGCCCACCCCTTGCGCGACGATGCCGTGCGCACGCCCGACAGCGCCTTTGCCGAGCTGCCGGGCTACCCCTGGGCGCCCCGTTACCTGAGCGATCTGCCCGCCCTGGCCGGCCTGCGCCTGCATTACCTCGATGAGGGCCCCGCGGACGCGCCCATCACCTGGCTGTGCCTGCATGGCAACCCGGGCTGGAGCTACCTGTACCGCCACATGCTGCCGGTGTGGCTGGCGGCCGGCCACCGCGTGGTGGCCCCCGACATGCCAGGCTTTGGGCGCAGCGACAAGCCCAAGAAGCCGGCGGCCCACCACTTCGAATGGCATCGGCAGGTGCTGCTGGAGCTGGTGCAGCGCCTGGACCTGCAGCGCGTGGTGCTGGTGGTGCAAGATTGGGGCGGCATCCTGGGCCTGACCCTGCCCATGGCCGAGCCTGCTCGGTATCAGGGCCTGCTGGCCATGAACACGCTGCTGGCCACTGGCGAAGAGCCCCTGTCCAAAGGCTTTCTGGCCTGGCGCGAGATGTGCCGCAGCAAGCCCTTGTTCGATGTGGGGCGCCTGATGGCGCGTGCCGTGCCCAGCCTCAGCGCGGCGGAGTGCTCGGCTTACAACGCACCGTTTCCCGATCGGGGCCACCGCGCCGCGCTGCAGGCCTTTCCGCCCATGGTGCCCGAGCACCCGGACGCCGCCGGGGCCGCCTTGTCGCGCCAGGCGCGCGATTTCTGGCAGCATCAGTGGGCAGGCCGCAGTCTGCTGGTGGTGGGGGCCGCCGACCCGGTGCTGGGGCTGCCGGTGATGCAGCGCCTGCGCCAACAGATACGGGGCTGCCCCGAGCCCTGGGTGCTGCCCGAGGCCGGGCATTTCGTCCAAGAGCACGGCGAGCCGATTGCCCGCCGGGCTGTGGAATACTTCAGGCCATGAACCCCGGTGGCTGCAGGCCACCGCCCAACCACGGAGCCGCGGCCCCCAGCCGGCGGACAAGCACTTTGTCAGACCACGACGATCACGACCACGCCGCCTGCGGCCACGACCACGGCCCCAAGCACATCTACATCTTCTCGCCCTCGAGCGCGGTGCGCGACAAAGCCGCCTTCCGCCGGGGCGTGGCCCGGCTGCGTGCCCTGGGGCACGAGGTCGAGATCGACCCTGACGCGCTGGCCAGCCACACGCGCTTTGCCGGTGATGACGCCACCCGGCTGGCCGCCATCAGCCGGGCGGCCGCCAGCGGGGCCGACATCGCACTGATCTCGCGCGGCGGCTATGGCCTGACGCGTCTGCTGCCCCAGCTGCCCTACAAAGCGATCGCCAAGGCCATCGAGCGTGGCACCGAGTTTGTCGGCATCAGCGATTTCACCGCCTTCCAGAACGCCGTTCTGGCCAAGACGGGCGCCATCACCTGGGCCGGGCCGGCCTTGGGGGCCGACCTGGGCACCGAAGAAGAGCCCGACGACATCATGCTGGCCTGCCTGGACGACCTGTTCAGCGGCCATGGCGAGGGTGCCGGCTGGGAGCTGCCACGCCCGCGCAAGGGCACGGCCGCCGCAGCCGCTGCGCCGGTGCAAAAGCCCTTCACGGTCAAGCAAGGCACGCTGTGGGGTGGCAACCTGGCGGTGCTGTCCAGCCTGATCGGCACCCCCTACCTGCCTGACATCAAGGGCGGCGTGCTGTTCTTCGAGGACATTGGCGAACACCCCTACCGCCTGGAGCGCTTGCTCACCCAATGGCTGCACGCCGGCCTGCTGGCCCGGCAAAAAGCCATCGTGCTGGGCCAGTTCAACGAGTACAAGCTCACCGCCCACGACAAGGGCTTCAAGCTGGACTCGGTGGTGCAATGGCTGCGCAGCCAGCTCAAGGTGCCGGTTCTGACCGGCCTGCCGCACGGCCATGTGCCCACCAAGGTGCTGCTGCCGGTGGGGGCGCCCGTGTCACTGTCGGTGGACGAGCGCGACGCCCTGCTGTTCTGGGGCCACCTGCGCTGAAATCGGGTCACCAGGCCCGGTCAGCACCTGGGTGACAAGGGCGACCACTCGCTCGGGCAGGGCGCTGCATAATCGCCGCTCGCTGCAGGGCCTGTCCTGCGCCAAGGAGACCAGGTTGAAGAACTACGCATCGCATTACATCAACGGCCAATGGGTGGCCGCGCACAGCGCCGACCGCTTTCCGGTGCACGACTCCAGCACCGAAGAGGTGTTTGCCTGCGTGCCCGCAGGCGACGCCGACGAGGCCGCCAATGCGGTGCTTGCGGCCCGTGCGGCGTTTGAGGCCTGGTCTGCCACGCCGGTGGAGGCCCGGGCCGCGCTGCTCGACAAGGTGGCTGCCGGCCTCAAGGCCCGCACCGACGAACTGGCCCTGACCATCGCTCGCGAAGTGGGCATGCCGCTCAAGCTGGCCCGCGCCATCCAGGTGGGCGGCCCGACCTGGGGGTGGGGTCATTTCGCCAAGGTGGCCCGGGGTTTCGAGTGGGAGCAGCAGGTGGGCAACTCGCGCGTGCTGCGCGAGCCCATCGGTGTGGTGGCCTGCATCACGCCCTGGAACTTTCCGCTCAACCAGATCACGCTCAAGGTGGCGGCGGCCCTGGCGGCCGGCTGCACGGTGGTGCTCAAGCCCAGCGAAATAGCCCCGGTGAACGCCATGATCCTGGCCGAGATCATCCATGAGGCGGGCTTTCCGCCCGGGGTGTTCAACCTGGTGAACGGTGCCGGCCCGGTGGTGGGCGAGGTGCTGGCCAGCCACCCCGAGGTCGACATGGTGAGCTTCACCGGCTCCACCCGGGCCGGCAAGCGGGTGGCCGAGCTGGCAGCCCACAGCGTCAAGCGCGTGGCGCTGGAGCTGGGCGGCAAGTCGGCCAGCGTGGTGCTGCCCGATGCCGATTTTCCGGCTGCCATCAAGGGCAGCGTGTCGGCCTGTCTGCTCAACAGCGGCCAGACCTGCTCGGCCCACACCCGGCTGCTGGTCCCCGAAGACCGTTACGACGAGGTCAAGGCGCTGGCCCAGGCGGCGATCGCCCGTTTTGCCATTGGCCCCAGCCTGGACGAAGCCAGCAAGCTGGGCCCCCTGATCAGCGCGGCCCAGCGCGACCGGGTGCTGGGCTTCATCGAGCAAGGCCTGCGCGAGGGTGCCGAGTTGGTGGCCGGCGGGCCGGAACGGCCGGCCTTCGACAAGGGGTATTTCGTTCAACCTACCATCCTTCGGGTGAAGCCTGGGGACACGCTGGCCCGTGAGGAGATCTTCGGCCCGGTGCTGGTCATCATCACCTACCGCGACGAAGAAGAAGCCATCCGCATTGCCAACGACACGATCTATGGCCTGGGCGGCGGCGTCTGGAGTGGTGACGAAGCCCATGCCGTGGCCGTGGCCCGGCGCATCCGCACCGGGCAGATCGACATCAACGGGGGGCCTTTCAACCCCCAGGCCCCGTTCGGGGGTTACAAGCAATCGGGCAATGGGCGTGAGAACGGCCTCTACGGCTTCGAGGAGTTCCTGGAGTACAAGTCGCTGCAGTTCCAGCCGGCTTGATGCCTGGGCCCCGTTTCTGACACCTTGCACGAAAGACCGCCATGACTGAAGACCGCCATGTTTACGAACCGGCCCAGGGCCATGGCCTGCCGCACGATCCTTTCAACGCCATCGTGGGGCCGCGCCCCATCGGCTGGATCTCCACCTGCTCGGCAGACGGGGCGCTGAACCTGGCGCCCTACAGCTTTTTCAACGCCTTCAACTACGTGCCGCCCATCGTGGGCTTTGCCAGCATTGGCTACAAGGACACGGTGCGCAACATCGAGCAGACCGGCGAATTTGTCTGGAACCTGGTGAACCGGCCGCTGGTCGAGCCCATGAACCAGAGCTGCGCCGCGGTGCCGCCCGAGGTCAGCGAATTTGAACTCACCGGGCTGACGCCGCTGCCTTCTCGCCTCGTGAAGCCCCCTCGGGTGGGGGAAAGCCCGGTCAACTTCGAATGCCGTCTGACCCAGCTGATCCAGCTCCAGACCGCCGCCCATGAGGCCGTGCCCACCTGGCTGGTGCTGGGCGAGGTGGTGGCGGTGCACATCGAACGCAGCCTGCTGCGCGACGGCGTCTTCGACACGGCGGCGGCCGGCCCCGTGCTGCGCGGCGGCGGCCCGGCCGACTACTTCAGCATCGGGCCTGAGCAATTGTTCAAGCTGTACCGACCCCGGTGAGCGTGGGCGCAGACGACGACACCCATGGTTCGGCCCAGGCAGGGCTGGGCCCGCTGGTGCGCGAAGACGAAGTGGAGTTCAGCGCCATCCGGGCTCAGGGTGCAGGGGGCCAGAACGTCAACAAGGTGTCCAGCGCGGTGCACCTGCGCTACAGCATTCCTGACGCGTCCTTGCCCGATGACCTGAAGGAGCGGCTGCTGGGGCTGCGCGACCACCGCATCACCGCCGAAGGGGTGGTGGTGATCAAGGCCCAGACCCAGCGCAGCCAGGAGCAGAACCGCCTGGAGGCCCTGCAGCGTTTGCAGGCACTGATCGACTCGGTGGCTGTTCCCCCCAAAACACGGCGCCCGACCAAGCCCACCCGGGGCTCACGGCTTCGGCGCTTGCAGGAGAAAAGCCAGCGTGGGCTGGTGAAGCAGCAACGCAGCCGCCCGCGGGACGACAGCCGCGGTTGAATCTGTTGTGCACTGGCTGCAACGGCCAGGATGAAAACTGCAATTGGTAGTCGAGGTGGATGGCTGTTGCCGGTTTCGATTTATCATCCGCGCAAGGGAGAAAATATGAAACAAATTGTTCCACCCTTGCGATCCAGCCAAGCCCACCGTCAGTGGCAGATTGCACGTGTCCTGATCCTGTTGGGCTTGGCGGCTGCTTGGGGCCACCTGGCTGGCCACTCGATGGGCCTCAGCAACCAAAGTGCCTCCGCACTCACCCCGATCAGCATTCTGGCGCTGGTCGCCGGTTTTGCGCTGGCCGGCTTGACCCGTCAGGAACTGAAGGCCTGCCAGGCCGAACAGGGTTTGTGGGCCCCACCGCAATCGGCGATGGACAACCCTGCCCATGCGGCGGGTGCGACGCGCAGGCTGCAACTGATTCACGGCAGTCGGACCGTCGATCCCCAGCATTGAGCCCCTGGCCTTTGGGGCTGAATGGGGTCGCTTGGCCCACCACGCCTGCTTCGGGCGCTTCAACTGCGACAATCCAGGGCTCGACGACGCATTTTTCGCGCGTGCTGCCCATGATCCCCATCAAAACCGAATCCGCCTGGCGCGGCACCTCCGACTGCCGGGCGTGTGCCGTGCGCGACATGGCGCTGTTTGCCGAACTCGATGAGCGCGACTTCGCTCAGATCCATGCCCCGATCGATGACCTCGAATACAAGGCCGGTGAATCCTTGTACTCGGAGGGGCAGGGCGCCCAGGGGGTTCTCACCCTGCGCAAAGGGCTGTTGAAACTGGTTCGCCTGACTTCCGATGGGCGTCAGCGCATCGTGCGCGTGGTGCGCCCCGGCGATGTCGCCGGTCTGGAAGCCTTGGTAACACGCCGTTACGACAGCGAAGCCGTGGCGCTCTCGGATGTGCTGGTGTGCCGGATACCGCTCACGGTCTTGCAAGGCCTGGCCACCCACAGCCCACGCCTGCATGGCGCCCTGATGGCCAAATGGCAAGGGGCCCTGAAAGCGGCGGACGATTGGCTGGCCGAACTGAACTTCGGCTCGGCGCGCCAGCGGGTCAGCCACCTGGTGCGCAAAATGCAGTCCGCTGATCAGCCCGACGAGGTACTGCTGTTCCGGCGCGAAGACATGGGCGCCATGCTGGACTTGAAGCTGGAAACGGTCAGCCGCGAGGTCAGTGCCCTGGTCCGGGACGGCATTCTCGAGCCCCTGGACCGGCTCGGGCGGCGCTACCGGCTGCTGGACAACGCGGGCCTTCAAGCCCTGCAGCAGGGCGACTGAAGACCGCGTTGGGGGGGGCTCAGTCCTCTTGCGGGGGCTTGACGATCAGCACCGGCACGGGCGAGGCCTGTAGCAGGTCATGCGACACCGAGCCCTCCAGCACGGTGCGCAGCAGGCTCTTGCCGTGACCGCCCATCACCACCATGGCGCAGCGCTTGAGCTCGATCAGATCCAGCAGGGCGGGCACCGGGTCACCGGTCACCACCTCGGTGTGGTGGGGCACACCGGCCGCATGAAGCAAGGCCTGGGCCTTTTCCAGGGCATGGGTGCCGGCCGCGGTGCTGATCTGTTCGATCACCTCGGGGTTGGGCGCCTTCACCAGCTCGTACAAGGTCGCAGGCGTTTGCACATTGGCCAGCAGCAGATGGGCCTGCAGGCCGTCGTGGGCCAGTCGGATGGCAAAGCGGACGGCGTCCAGAGACAAATCGGTTCCGTCGATGGGCACGAGGATGTGCATGAGGATTCCTTTCAACAACCGGCTGCCACGGTGTGGCAACCCTGTGAAATCAATATACCTCTGGCAGCAGACAGCTGGATGTCCATGGCCCCGGGCGGGGGGCTCCGCGGCGGCCTCTCTTGACGCAGGTCAGGATTTGCCGGCGCACTAGCGGGCTCAGTGCAGGGGCTTGGCTTCGGGCCGCGTGCGGTAGAAGGTGAGCGGTTCGGCCTTGGCCTGGTTCAGCACCGAGCGCTTGATCTTGCCCACCACGTGCATCTCGCAGGGCTTGCAGTCAAAACGCAGGGTGAGTTTCTCTTTGCCGTTGATCAGGGTCAGGGGCTCGGCCCGCACCGTGCCCTGCACGCCGGTCACGCCCTTGGCCTGCTTGGGGCACAGGCTCATCGAGTAGCGCACGCAGTGCTTGGTGATCATCAGCGATACCTCGCCTTCCTCTTCGTGGCTTTCGTAGGCGGCGGCGATCACCTTCACGCCGTGCCGCGCATAAAAAGCGCGGGCTTTGTCGTTGAAGACATTGGCCAGGTAGGTGAGGGTGTCTTCGGGGTAATTCACCGGTGGCTGCACCGCCTGGCCCCGCTGGGGGCGCTGGTAGGCGGCGGCACGGGCGGCCTCCAGGGCCGCAATGGCGTCGCGGCGCAGGGGGTTGAGCACCGAGGCCGGCACAAACCAGGGCTGGCTCAAGGCCATGCTCACATCGATGGGCTCGAACACCGTGGCGCCGAACTTGCCCAGGTGCTCGCGCAGGCTGGCCTCGTTGCGCTGCGCGTCGCGGGCCGGCTCATGCGGGTGCTGCAGCCGGGCGCTGCCCTGGTGGCCGTCCTCGTCGGTGAGTTGCAGCTCGAAGCCGTCCGGGGTGTCTTGCAGGGCGGCCCAGACCCCGATGCGGCGTTCGCTGGACTTCTTTTCCAGCAGGCGCACCCAGTCCATGTCGCGGTTGCGGTTGAGTTCGGTGCCGCGGCGCAGGTCCTTGAAACCCTCCATGGGGTCTTTGGGGAAGACGCGCCAATGCCCCACCTTGCCGGCCGAGGCTGGCTCGGCCCGGTTGATGGCCACGCCGACCAGCTCTTTTTGCAGGTCGTAGTAGCACAGGCCGTCGCCGTTGTGCAGCACGGTGGCCGGGCTGCTGGTTTCCAATTCGATCCAGTTGGGGCCCACCTGGGTCACCCAGCCGATGGCTTGGCCGGGGTTCTTGGGGGTGTCGAAGGCGCCGATGTCGTCCTTGCGGCCATTGACGAAGTAGTCGGTGAACTCGCGGTTGAAGTTCTGGTTGGGGTCGGGCGTGAAGCTGAAGCGGGTGCGCCCGCTGGAGGCCCGTGCCAGCGGCGGGCGAGCCGGGTCATAAGAGCCTTCACGCGACTCGATCACCTCGTCGATCAGGCGCCGGTAGTGCGCGGTGATGTTCTTCACATAGGCCATGTCCTTGTACCGGCCCTCGATCTTGAAGCTGCGCACGCCGGCGTCGATCAAGGCCTCCAGGTTGTCGGACTGGTTGTTGTCCTTCATCGACAGCACATGCTTGTCGTGCGCCACAAAGCGGCCCTGGCTGTCGGTCACCTGGTAGGGCAGGCGGCAGGCCTGCGAGCAGTCGCCCCGGTTGGCGCTGCGCCCGGTGTGGGCGTGGCTGATGTAGCACTGGCCGCTGTAGGCCACGCACAGGGCGCCGTGCACAAAAAACTCCAGCTGGCAGCGGTTGGGGTCCAGGCCCTGGTGGATGTCGCGGATCTGCTCCAGCGTCAGCTCGCGGGCCAGCACGATCTGCGAAAAGCCCACGTCCTGCATGAAGCGCGCCTTCTCCACACTGCGGATATCGGTCTGGGTGCTGGCGTGCAGCTGGATCGGGGGCAGGTCGATCTCCAGCAGGCCCATGTCCTGCACGATCAGCACGTCGGCGCCGGCGTTGTAGACATCCCAGGCCATCTGGCGCGCGGGCTCCAGCTCGTCATCGCGCAAGATGGTGTTGAGCGTGATGAAGATGCGGCTGCCAAAGCGGTGGGCATGCTTGCACAGGCGTTCGATGTCACGGATGTCGTTGCCGGCCGAGGCCCGGGCACCAAAACCGGGGCCACCGATGTAGACGGCGTCGGCGCCATGGTTGATGGCTTCGATGCCGATCTCGGCATCGCGTGCCGGGGCCAGAAGCTCGATTTGGTGGTTGAGCAAAGACATGGGGTGGGCGCACCGGCGGCGGCCGGTCAGGCTGGACAGGAGGAGGGCGGATTTTAGCGGGCCCGCACGGCTTGTGCCGCACGGGAGCACGCATCCACCCCTCTACACTCGGGCGCATGAGCAAGATTTCGGCACGTTTCGACTCCATTGACGCCCTGCGGGCGCTGGCCATGCTGTGGATGACGGCTTACCACTTCTGCTTCGACCTCAACCACCTGGGGTGGCTGCACCAGAACTTCTTCCAGGACCCGTTCTGGACCGTGCAGCGCACCCTGATCGTCAGCCTGTTCCTGCTGTGCGCCGGGCTGGGGCAATCGGTGGCCCTGGCCCAGGGGCAGGGCTGGCCCCGGTTCTGGCGGCGCTGGGCCCAGGTGGCGGGCTGCGCCCTGGCGGTCAGCGCGGGGTCGTACCTGATGTTTCCCAACAGCTTCATTTACTTCGGCGTGCTGCACGGCCTGGCCGTGATGCTGATCCTGGCCCGGCTCAGCGCCGGCTGGGGGCGCTGGCTGTGGCCTGCCGGGGCCTTGGCCCTGGCCGCAGGCTGGGCCGCGCCGATGCTGCACCAGGCCTGGCCTGCCTTGACGGTGCTCGATGGGCCTGCCTTCAACTGGTTGGGCCTGATCGGCCACAAGCCGGTGACGGAAGACTATGTGCCGGTGCTGCCCTGGCTGGGCGTGATGTGGTGGGGCCTGGCGGCCGGCCAATGGTTGATGCGGGTGCAACCTGCCTGGTTGACCCGGCCTCTGCCACTGTGGGGGCGGAGGCTGGCCCCCTTGGGCCGCATCAGCCTGAGCTGGTACATGCTGCACCAGCCCGTGCTGCTGGGCGCGCTGATGGCCTGGCGCTGGGCCTTTGGCCAGTGATCAAGGCACGAACGGGCAACAAAAAAGCGGCCTGAGCCGCTTTTTTGGGGAGGGCGACCGGGGTCTTACTCGACCTTGGCCTTGGCGCGCAGGTCTTCCTGGAACTTGGCCAGGCGTTGCTGCTGCAGTTGTTGAGCGATCTGCGGCTTGACTTCGTCCAGCTTGGGCAGTTGAGCCTGGCGCACGTCGTCCAGGCGGATCACGTGCCAGCCGAACTGGCTTTGCACCGGGGCGTCGGTGGTCTGGCCCTTGTTGAGCTTGATCAGGGCTTCGGTGAATTCCTTCACGTAGCTGCCGGGGTTGGCCCAGTCGAGGTCGCCACCCTTGGCGCCCGAACCTGGGTCCTTGGATTGCTTCTTGGCGATGTCTTCGAACTTGGCACCCTTCTTCAGGCGGGCAATGATGTCCTTGGCTTCGCTTTCCTTCTCGACCAGGATGTGGCGGGCCTTGTATTCCTTGCCACCGTTGGCCGCGGCAAACTTGTCGTACTCGGCCTTGATTTCCTCGTCAGTGACGGGGTTCTTCTTCTGGAAGTCGGCGAACAGTTCGCGGATCAGGATGGTCTGGCGAGCCAGCTCGAGTTGGGTCTTGAAGTCTTCGGTGGCGTCCAGACCCAGTTTCTGGGCTTCCTGCATGAAGATTTCGCGGGCGATCACTTCGTCCTTGATCTGGCCTTCCAGTTCAGGGGTGACCGGGCGGCCCGAGCGAGCCACCTGCTGGGCCAGCGCTTCAGCGCGGGCCTTGGGCACTGCCTTGCCATTCACGATGGCAATGTTTTGTGCCGAAGCCGGCAGGGCCAGCGTGACGGCAATGGCAGCAGCAGCAATGCTGCCCAGAGACAGTTTCTTCATCCTTGTTCCTCAGAAAATCCGGAGATGTTGGGGCCTTGGGGCCTGATGGATAGACAAGCCTGGTGGGCGTTAAAGCAAATAAGGCGTTTAAAGCACTTCGATGGCGAGGGCATGCAGGCCCTGGTCCATGAAAACTCGCAGCGAATCATACACAAGCCTGTGCTGGGCCACGCGTGAACGGCCCGTAAACAAAGGCGAGCCGATGCGCACCCTGAAATGGGTGCCGGAGCCGCTGCCGTTGGCACCTGCATGGCCGGCATGGGCTGCGCTTTCATCCAGCACTTCGAGGCTGTGGGTCTGCAAGGCCACACGCAAGGTGTCGGCAATGGCCTGAGCGGTGATGGCCTGTTCGGTCATGAGGGGTCCTTGGCGTCGTCGGTCTTCATGTAGCGCGACAGCACCAAGGCTTGCGCGATCACAAACACAAACATCAGGCCCATGCCGCCGAACAGCTTGAAATTGACCCAGGTGTCGGTGTCATAGTTGAAGGCCACCCACAGGTTCAGGCACCCCATCACGGCGAAAAAGCCCACCCAGCTCCACTGCGTGAGGCGCCAGGCGTCTTCGGGCAGGTCCATTTGGGCGCCCATCAGGCTTTTGAGCAGGTTCTTCTTGAAGACGAGCTGGCCGATCAGCAGGGCCGAGCCCATCAGCCAGTACAGCACGGTGGGCTTCCACTTGATGAAGGTGTCGTTGTGCGAGATCAGCGTGGCGCCGCCGAACAGCACGATCACGCCCAGGCTGATCCACTGCATGGGCTCGACCTTGCCGGTCTTGTAGCGCAGGTAGCCGATTTGCAGGACGGTGGCCACGATGGCGATGGCCGTGGCCGCGTAGATGCCAGCGAACTTGAAAGCTGCAAAAAACAGCAGGATCGGAAAAAAGTCGAGAAGCAGCTTCATGCTTTGGGTTCGAAGTTGAGCGAGGCCGAGTTCATGCAATACCTCAGGCCGGTCGGGGCCGGGCCGTCTTCAAAGACATGGCCCAGATGAGCCCCGCATTGTGCACAAACTGTCTCGGTGCGGACCATGCCGTGGCTGCGGTCCACGATTTCACGGATGGCGCCGGGCAGGGCCGACTGCCAGAAGCTGGGCCAGCCGCAGCCGGCGTCGAACTTGGTGTCCGAGTCGAACAGCTTCTGGCCACAGCACATGCAGTGGTAGGTGCCGGGGGCCCAGTGGCTCTCGTACTTGCCCGTGAAAGGCCGTTCGGTGGCCGCCCGGCGGGTGATCTGGAAGGCGCCCGGTTCGGCACCCTTGGCGGCCAGTTCGGCCTGCCATTCGGCATCGGTCTTTTGGATGAGGGTCATGATGAACAGCTGATGGAGATGGAAGAAGCCCAATCGGGCGGGAAGTCGGCATAGGCCTCGTGGCCAGGGTGTTCGTCAAACGGGCGCTCCAGCAGGCGCAGCAAGGTGCTCACCTCGGACATGTCACCCGTCTGCGCCCGGTCGATGGCCTGCTGGCCCAGGTGGTTGCGCAGCACGAACTTGGGGTTGCTACGCAGCATCAGGGCCGCATCGGGGGCACCTCCTTCGGCCTGGGCGCGCGCCAGGTAGCCCGGCAGCCAGTCGTCAAAGGCGCGCCGGTCCAGGAACAGATCACGCACCGGTGCGTAGTCGGCGCTGGCGGCCGCCACGCTCAGGCGCCGCCAGAAGATCGTGAAGTCGATGCGCTGCTGGGCCAGCAGGCGCAGCGTCGCGTCGATGCGTTCGCCGTCGCCTGGCTGGGCCTGGTGCCAGCCCAGCTTGTCGCGCAGCCGGGCCTCGAAGGCGGCCGGGAACACCGTTTTGTACGACTCCAGGGCCGCCAGGGCGTCGTCCTGCTCGCCGATCAGGGGCAGCAGGGCCTGGGCCAGGCAAAACAGATTCCAGTAGGCGATGTTGGGTTGGCGCTGGTGGGCGTAACGGCCCTGGCCGTCGCTGTGGTTGCAGATGTGGTCGGGGTCGAAGGTGTCCAGGAACTGGAAGGGCCCGTAGTCGATGGTCAGGCCCAGGATGCTCATGTTGTCGGTGTTCATCACACCGTGGCAAAAGCCCACCGACTGCCACTGCGCCATCAGGCGGGCCGTGCGCTCGCTCACCTGCTCCAGCAGGGCAGCGTAGGGCTTGCCGGGCCAGCGGGGGTGCTCGCGGCATTCGGGCATGAAGCGGTCGATGACGTGGTCGGCCAGGCTGCGCAGGGCGCTCTGGTCATCGCGGGCCGCAAAGTGCTCGAAATGGCCGAACCGGATGAAGCTGGGCGCCGTGCGGGCCACCACGGCGGCGGTTTCGATGGTTTCGCGCCGCACCGGGGCCGGCGAGCCGGTCACGCTCAGGGCGCGCGAGGTGGGGATGCCCAGGCCGTGCATGGCCTCGCTGCACAGGAATTCACGGATGCTGGAGCGCAGCACGGCCCGCCCGTCGCCCATGCGGGAGTAGGGCGTGCGGCCGCTGCCCTTGAGCTGCAACTCGTCGCCCGAGGGGGTCTGGCCCAGCAGGATGGCGCGGCCGTCGCCCAACTGCCCGGCCCAGACGCCGAACTGGTGGCCGCTGTAGACGCTGGCCAGCGGCTTCATGCCGTCGAGCAACTGGTTGCCGGTGAGCACCTGCAGGGCCTCGTCCGAATCCAGCCAGCCGGGGGGCAGGCCCAGGCTGCGGGCGGCGGCTTCGCTGCGCCCCACCCACACGGGCGCGGGCAGGGGGCTGGGGTTCAGGTGGGTGTAGAAGGCGGAGCCCAGGGCGGTGAAGCGGCTGGACCAGTCGTGGGCGGTGTCCGCCGAGGCGGTCACAGAGGCTGAATCGGTCATCGCAGCATTGTCCTGCAGGGGCAAACGCCTGTGCATTGCAGGGGCATGGCTCAAACCGTGGGCTGCGGGGGCAGGGCGGACGTGTCTGAAATGTCCTCTGCACCGGCCAGATAGCGCCCCAGGGCCGCGTCGCAGCGGATCAGAACCCGGCCATGGTCCATGGCGATGATGCCGCGCGTGGCCAGCTCGCGCAGCACCCGGTTCACGGTCTGGCGCGACAGGCCGACCAGCTTGCCCAGTTCCTCCTGGGTCACATACAGCTGGCGGGTGCTGCGCCAGAACAGGCGGCTCAGGTGCAGGGCCACCCGGTACTCCGGGCTGCGCATGCGGCCGGTTTCGATCAGGGTCATGGCCTGCCCCAGGCGCATGTTCAGGTGCTGGGCCAGGTACTGGTTGAAGCCCAGGCTGGTGGCGTGCAGGTGCTGAAAACGCTCTTGCGGCAGGCACAGCAGCCAGGTGTCGCGCAGGGCCACCACGTTGTAGCGCCGCGGCTCGTTCTTGAGCGCTGAGCCTTCGCCAAACCACTCGCCGTCGGGCATGCCGATGAAAGCCGAGCGGCGCTGGCCCTGCGACTCGCTTTCCAGCAACACCAGCCCCGACAGCACGGCATACCAGCCATTGACCCGCTCCCCCTGCGGCAGCAGCACCTCGCCCTTGCGCGCCAGAAAGGTGTGGATGGAGGCCTGCAGCGCCTCCTGCTCGGCCGTGGGCAGGCCGTCATACCAGGGTTGGGCGGCCAGAAACTGCCGGGCCATGAGGTCGATACCGTGAAGCATGGCGCAATTGTGGGCCCTATGGGGACCGGTGGATTTGTCGTGCCGTCATTCGGGTTTGCCCTAGCGGCCTGTCAATGGCACGACACGGTTTGTGCCCGCGGCGGTGTGGCCTGACAGTGCGCGCAGTAACCGAAGGGACATGCGTGCACGGTGGGCCGCCATGGCAGTGCCAGAATCTTTCTGAGGTGGCTGCGAATGGCCCTTGTGCCAGCGTTGACGCATGTCAACAGTGCGCAGTCCCGATGGTTTAACTTGAACGACAGAAGCAACTTAAGGAGCCAACATGCTCGGTCTCATGCAGAGCCAACCCCTCTTGATTTCCACCCTGCTCGAGTTCGCGGATCGCCACCATGGCGATGGCGAAATCGTGTCTCGCCGGGTCGAGGGTGACATCCACCGCTACACCTACAAAGACCTTGCGACGCGCTCGCGCCAGGTGGCCAATGCGGTCGAAAAGCTGGGCCTGCAGTTCAGTGACCGCGTGGCCACCCTGGCCTGGAACGGTTACCGCCACCTGGAGCTGTACTACGGCGTGAGCGGCTCGGGCCGCGTGCTGCACACGGTCAACCCCCGCCTGCACCCCGACCAGATCGCCTGGATCATCAACCATGCCGACGACCAGGTGATGTGCTTTGACACCACCTTCCTGCCGCTGGTGCAGGCCGTGCATGCCCGCTGCCCCGGCATCAAGCTGTGGGTGGCGCTGTGCGATGCCGACAAACTGCCCGCCGACACCGGCGTGCCCGGCCTGGTCAGCTACGAGGCCTGGATCGGCGCCCAGAGCAGCGACTACCACTGGCCCGAATTCGACGAGAACACCGCCTCGAGCATGTGCTACACCAGCGGCACCACCGGCAACCCCAAGGCGGCCCTGTACAGCCACCGATCCAGCGTGCTGCACGCCTACGCGGCCTCGCTGCCTGACGTGATGTGCCTGTCGGCCCGTGATTCGGTGCTGCCCGTGGTGCCCATGTTCCACGTCAATGCCTGGGGGCTGCCGTATTCGGCGGCGCTCACCGGTTGCAAGCTGGTGTTCCCGGGCCCGGCGCTGGACGGCAAGTCGGTCTATGAACTGATCGAGGCCGAGGGCGTGACCTTCGCCGCGGGCGTGCCCACGGTGTGGCAGATGCTGCTGGGCCACATGAAGCCCGGCGGCCTGCGCTTCAGCAAGCTCAACCGCACCGTGATCGGCGGCTCGGCCTGCCCGCCGGCCATGATCAACGCCTTCCAGGATGAGTACGGCGTGGAAGTGCTGCACGCCTGGGGCATGACCGAGATGTCGCCCCTGGGCACCCTGTGCACGCTCAAGAACAAGCACCTGGGCCTGCCCAAGGAAGAGCAGATGAAGATCCGCATGAAGCAGGGGCGGGCGATCTTCGGGGTCGACATGAAGATCGTCGACGGCGATGGCGAAGAACTGCCCTGGGACGGCCGTGCCTACGGTGACCTGCTGGTCAAGGGCCCCTGGATCTTGGGCGAGTACTACCGCAGCGAAGGCGCCAGCCCGCTGATCAAGGACAAGCAGGGCCGGGGCTGGTTCCCCACCGGCGATGTGGCCACCATCGATGCCGACGGCTTCATGCAGATCACCGACCGCAGCAAGGACGTGATCAAGTCGGGCGGTGAATGGATCAGCTCGATCGACATCGAGAACATCGCCATGGGCCACCCGGCCATCGCCATGGCGGCCTGCATCGGCATGCCCCACCCCAAGTGGGACGAACGCCCGGTGGTGGCCGTGGTCAAGAAGCCCGGCGCCGAGGTGACGCGCGAAGAACTGCTGGCCTTCTACGAGGGCAAGACGGCGAAATGGCAGATACCGGACGACGTCATTTTTGTCGAGGCCATCCCCATCGGTGCCACCGGCAAGATGCTGAAAACCCGGCTGCGCGACCAGCTCCAAGGCTACAAATTGCCCGGCCTGTGAGAGGGGCTATTTGAGCGGCGCAGGTGGCTGGCTGAATGGTTCAGTCGCCTGCGTGATAGATGCTAGGGGCATTCCCTGAGCGCTGCACTGCACAAAGACATTACGCTGAAAACATTCCAAACAGAACGGAGACAAAGCATGAAATTCGTGATGAAGACCATGGTGGCCTCGACCCTGCTGGCCCTGGCCGGCGGCGCCTTTGCCCAACAGGGCGAAACCGTCAAGATCGCCTGGCTTGATCCCCTGTCGGGTCTGATGGCGGCCGTGGGCACCAACCAGCTCAAGAGCTTTCAGTTCCTGGCCGAAGAGTTCAACAAGAAGAATGCAGCCGGCGTGAAGTTCGAGATCATCGGCATCGACAACAAGCTCAGCCCGCAGGAAACCACCAGCGCCCTGCGCTCGGCCATCGACCAGGGGGCTCGCTATGTGACCCAGGGCAACGGCTCGGGTCCGGCCCTGGCCATCATCGATGCGCTGGAAAAGCACAACGCCCGCAACCCGGGCAAAGAGGTGCTGTACCTCAACTACGCCGCGGTCGACCCCGACCTGACCAACAGCAAGTGCAGCTACTGGCAGTACCGCTTTGATGCCGACACCTCGATGAAGATGGAGGCCCTGACCACCTGGATGAAGGATCAGGCCGACATCAAGAAGGTGTACCTGATCAACCAGAACTACTCGCACGGCCAACAGGTCTCGAAGTTCGCCAAAGCCAACCTGAGCCGCAAGCGCCCCGACATCCAGGTCGTCGGTGACGACCTGCACCCGCTGGCCCAGGTGCGTGATTTTTCGCCGTACATCGCCAAGATCAAGCAGTCGGGCGCCGACACCGTGATCACCGGCAACTGGGGCTCCGACCTGGCGCTGCTGATCAAGGCCGCCAACGACTCGGGCCTGAACAACGTCAAGTTCCTGACCTACTACGCCGTCACCTCGGGCACCCCGACCGCGATGGGGGCGGCCTCGGCCGGCAAGATCTACCAGGTCAGCTACGCCCACTACAACATGGGCGGCGAGATCCAGAAGCTGGCCGACCAGTTCAAGACCAAGTTCAACGACGACCTCTACACCACCGACATCTACACCGTGTTCGTGGCCCTCACCGAGGCCTTTGCCAAATCCAAGTCGACCGACCCGGTCAAGGTGGCCGCCACCCTGGAAGGCATGAAGTTCAAGAGCTTCAACGGCGAGGTCGAACTGCGCAAGACCGACCACCAGCTGCAGCAGGGCCTCTACATCACCCGCTGGGAAAAGGCCGGCGGCAAGTACCCTTACTCGCCTGAGAACACCGGCTATACCCTGGTGCCCCTGAAGTTCTACGAACCCTATGTGGCCAGCACGCCCACATCGTGTGACATGAAGCGACCCTGAGGCTTAGAACGTGTTGACGATCTCGCATGGGCCGCGTTGGAGCGCAATCGGGATGAGTGGGTGGCCCGGATGCGCCGCATGGGCTCGTGCCCATGCAAGCAGCTGGGGCGCCCAATCGCCCGATTTCGCTCCAACCCTTCGGGCAGAGGCCTTTTCGGGCGGTCTGCAGCGTTGCGGCGCTTGTCGATAGCCATGCTATCGACGGCACACCGCGCCTTGCATCCCATCCCGAAAAGACCGCTGCGCGACCCATGGGAGATCGTTAACACGTTCTCACACCCTTCTTGCGAGGCCCGACGCCGCTCGGGCCTTTTTTTTGACCCTGATGCAAAAGACTTTCAATGAATCTTGAGTTTTTCACCATCTCCATGCTCAACGGCATCAGCTACGGGCTGCTGCTGTTCATGCTGAGCTCTGGGCTGACGCTCATTTTCAGCATGATGGGCGTTCTGAACTTCGCCCACACGAGCTTCTACATGCTGGGGGCGTACTTCGCCTACACCATCTCGAAGGCCATCGGCTTCTGGCCGGCGCTGTTCGTGGCGCCGCTGGCCGTGGGTGCGCTCGGCTCGCTGTTCGAGCGCTACAGCCTGCGCCGGGTGCACAAGTTCGGCCATGTGCCCGAACTGCTGGTCACCTTCGGCCTGTCCTACCTGATCCTTGAAGTGGTGCAGTTGGTGTGGGGCCGCTCCACCGTGCCTTACGGCCTGCCTGAGCAGCTGCAAGGCCCGCTGTTCACCCTGTACGGCACCCAGTTCCCCAAGTCGCGCAGCTTCATCATGCTGGTGGCCTTGCTGATGCTGGCCTCGGTCTGGCTGCTGCTGACCCGAACCCGCATCGGCCTGGTGATCCAGGCCGCACTGACCCACCCCGAAATGGCCGAGGCCCTGGGCCACAACGTGCCGCGTGTCTTCATGCTGGTGTTTGGCGGCGGCGCTGCGCTGGCCGGGCTGGCGGGCGTGATTGGCGGCAACACCTATGTCACCGAACCGGCCATGGCGGGCTCGGTGGGCTCCATCATCTTCGTGGTGGTGGTGGTGGGCGGCATGGGCTCGCTGGCAGGGGCCTTCCTGGCCTCGCTGCTGATCGGCGTGCTGCAGACCTTTGCGGTGGCACTCGACTATTCGATGCTCACCGCGCTGGCCGGCCTGGGCGTGCAGGTCAGCGAAAGCTCGGCCCTGTACTCGGTGCTCAAGCTCACCATTTCGCAAGTGGCGCCCATCCTGCCCTACCTGCTGCTGGTGCTGATGCTGATCTTCCGGCCCAAGGGCCTGCTGGGCAAACGGGAGGACTGATCCATGAGCTCCAACAACATCCAAAGCTACGGCTTCAAGCCCCTGAACCTGGGGCGCATCGTGATCTGGGCGCTGTTTGCACTGGCCCTGATCGTGGCCCCGCTGCTGTTCAAGAGCAGCCTGGCGCTGACCATGCTGTCGCAGATCGGCTACCTGATCATCATCTGCCTGAGCTACAACATGCTGCTCGGCCAGGGCGGCATGCTGAGCTTCGGCCATGCGGTCTACACCGGGCTGGGCTCGTTCATCGCCATCCATGCCATGAACATGGCCGGCAAGGGCATGAGCATCCCGGTGTCGCTGATCCCCATCGTGGGCGGGCTGGCCGGCATGGGCTTTGCGGCCTTGCTCGGCTGGGTGACCACCAAGAAATCGGGCACCACCTTCGCCATGATCACCATGGGCGTGGGTGAGCTGGTGGCCTCCATGGCCTTGATGCTGCCCGACTTCTTTGGCGGCGAAGGCGGCATCACCACCAACCGGGTGTATGGCCAGAGCTTCATGGGCATCAGCTTCGGGCCGCAGATCCAGGTCTACTACCTGATCGCGTTCTACTGCTTTGTCTGCACGGCAGCGATGTTCGCCTTCACGGGCACCCCGCTGGGGCGCATCCTGAACGCGGTGCGCGACAACCCCGAGCGGGTCGAGTTCATCGGCTACAACACCCAGCGCGTGCGCTACTTCGCCTTCATCATCGCCGGCTTTTTTGCCGGCGTGGGCGGCGGCCTGGCCACCATCAACTTCGAGATCGTCACCGGGGCCGACAGCCTGAGCGTGATCCGTTCGGGGGGCTATCTGCTGTTCACCTTCCTGGGCGGGGCCACCTTCTTCTTCGGGCCCATCATCGGCGCGGTGCTGCTGGTGTTCGCCTCGGTGCTGCTGTCCGAGCTGAGCAAGGCCTGGCTGCTGTACCTGGGGCTGGTGTTCCTGTTCATGGTGATGTATGCGCCGGGTGGCATCGCCAGCCTGGTGATGCTGAACGTGCGCCTGGCCCGATTCGGCCGCCTCAAACCCCTGCTGAGCTGCTACCTGGGCATGGCCCTGACCGGCTCGGTGGTGGTGCTGGGGGCGGCTTCGATGATCGAGATGCTCTACCACCTGCAGCTCAACGCGGCCCTGGGCCCTGAGATGGAGTTCCTGCACCTGCGCGTGAATGCCGAAGCCACCGCCAGCTGGCTGTGTGCCGTGGCTGTGCTGGCCGTGGGCCTGGGCCTGTTCGAGCTGGTGCGGCGCCGCTTTGTGGCCCGCTGGCACCACATCCAGGAAGAAATCGAAAAAGAAATCAAGCGCACGGAGGCCCACTGAGCCATGACCGCCACTTCTGAATACGCCTTGGAGCTCAACGACCTGCGCAAGAGCTTCGGTCGCTCCGAAATCATCCGTGGTGCCAACCTCAAGGTGGCCCACGGCGAGCGGGTGGCCATCATCGGGCCGAACGGGGCTGGCAAGTCCACCCTGTTCAACCTTATCAGCGGCCGCTTTGCCCCTACCAGTGGCGATGTGGTGCTCAACGGGCAGCGCATCAACGGACTGCCGCCCTATGAGATCAACCGCCGCGGCCTGTCGCGCAGCTTCCAGATCACGAACATCTTCCCCAAGTTGAGCGTGTTCGAGAACCTGCGCTGCGGGGTGCTCTGGAGCCTGGGCTACAAGTACACCTTCCTGCGCTTTCTGTCGGGCCTGCACGACGCCAACGAACGCGCCGAAGAGCTGATGCGCCAGATCCACCTCGACAAGAAGCGTGACGTGCTGGCCATGAACCTCACCTACGCCGAACAGCGGGCCCTGGAGATCGGCATCACCATCGGCGGCGGCGCCAACGTGATCCTGCTCGACGAGCCCACGGCCGGCATGAGCCGCAGTGAGACCAAGCGCTTCATCAGCCTGATCCGTGAGGTGACGGTGGGCAAGACCCTGCTGACCGTGGAGCACGACATGGGGGTGGTGTTCGGCTTGGCCGACAAGATCGCCGTGGTGGTGTATGGCGAGGTGATCGCCTTTGACACCCCTGAAGCCGTGCGCGCCAACCAGCGCGTGCAAGAAGCCTATCTGGGCTCTGTGGTGGCCGAGAACCAGGCCGGAGGACATTGAGCATGCTGAAGGTAGAGAACCTGCACGCCTTCTACGGCAAAAGCCATGTGCTGCATGGCGTGCACTTCGATGTGCAGCCGGGCGAGATCGTGGCCCTGCTGGGGCGCAACGGCTCGGGCCGATCGACCACGGCCAAGGCCATCATGGGCCTGGTCAACTGGGAGGGCACGATCAACTGGAAAGGGCAGGCACTCAGCGGGCGCAAGGCCTACGAGATCGCCCACCTGGGTATCGGCTACGTACCCGAGAACCGCGAGATCTTCCCCAAGCTCACGGTGCACCAGAACCTGCTGCTGGGCCGCAAGGGCAATGGCAAGGGCTCGCGCTGGTCATTTGACGACATGTACGAGATGTTTCCGCGCCTGAAGGAGCGCCAGCACACCGAGGCTGGCGTGATGTCGGGCGGTGAGCAGCAGATGCTCACGCTGTGCCGCACCCTGATGGGCGACCCCGATCTGATCATCATCGACGAACCCACCGAGGGCCTGGCCCCGAAGATCGTCGAACTGGTGGGCCAGTACCTGCAAAACCTCAAGGCGCGCGGCATCTCGGTGCTGCTGATCGAGCAGAAGCTGACGATTGCCATGTCGATCTCCGACCGGGCGCTGGTGATGGGCCACGGCAGCATCGTGTTCGAAGGCACGCCCGATCAGTTGCGTGCCGATGCCGATGTGCGCAAGGAGTGGCTGGAGGTCTGAACCCAGGCCTGGGCCAGGACTTGTGCAAAGGGCAGGGTGGTGGGCGGCCACCCTGTCCCGAATCAGTTAGGGGTTTTCCCTTGGGAGTCGGCCAAAACCGCTCATTTTGTCCCGGCTGGGACATCCGGGTCGTTGCGGTGCAACAAGCTTTCCCTAAAATAAAAATCGCACGATCGTTCTTTTTTATTCATCGAGGAACACCCGCATGACGGCAGAATACAAAGTCCATGGCGATATCGCCGTGATCACCCTGAACAACCCCCCGGTCAACGGCCTGGGCCTCGCGACCCGCCAGGGCATCGTGGCTGGCCTCGAACAAGCCAATGCCGATGCCGCCGTCAAGGCCATCGTGCTGACCGGCGCTGGCAAGGCCTTCTCGGGCGGCGCCGACATCAAGGAATTCGGCAGCCCCAAGGCGCTGCAAGAGCCCAACCTGCTGAGCGTGATCGGCGCCGTCGAGAAATCGGCCAAGCCGGTGGTCGCCGCTGTTCACAGCGTGGCCATGGGGGGCGGCCTGGAGCTGGCCCTGGGCGCGCACTACCGCATCGCCGCGCCGGGCACCCAGGTGGCCCTGCCTGAGGTCAAGCTGGGCCTGATCCCGGGTGCCGGCGGCACGCAGCGCCTGCCGCGCGTGCTGGGCGTCGAAACCGCCCTCAACCTGATCGTGAGCGGCGAGCCCGTCAAGAGCGAACTGCTGGCCAGCCTGCCGGGCCAGAAGCTGTTCGACAAGCTGGCCGCCTCGGCCGAGTCGCTGCCTGAAGAAGCCCTGGCCCTGGCCCGCGAAGTGGCCGCCAAGCACGCCGACGGCTCGGCCTTCCCACTGGTGCGCAACCTGCCTTGCAAACACCCGCTGGGCGACGCCTACTTCCAGTTTGCCCGCAACATGGTCAAGGGCATGGCCAAGAACTTCCCCGCCCCGGGCAAGTGCGTGGACGCCGTGCAGGCCGCCACCCAGAAGAAGTTCGACGACGGCATGGTGTTCGAGCGCGATATCTTCATCAACCTGATGTGGACCCCCGAGTGCCGCGCCCTGCGTCACCTGTTTGTGGCCGAGCGCGCCGCCTCCAAGATCCCCGACGTGGCCGACGACACCCCCAAGCGCGACATCCGCCTGGTGGGCGTGATCGGCGCCGGCACCATGGGTGGCGGCATCACCATGAACTTCCTGAACGCCGGCATCCCCGTGAAGATGCTGGAAATGAAGCAGGAAGCCCTGGACCGCGGCATTGCCACCATCAAGAAGAACTACGAAGCCCAGGTCAAGAAGGGCAAGCTCAAGCAAGACAAGTACGAGCAGCGCATGAGCCTGCTGAGCACCACCCTGAGCTATGACGACCTGAAGGACGCCGACCTGATCATCGAAGCGGTGTTCGAGGAAATGGGCGTCAAGGAGGCCGTGTTCAAGCAACTCGACGCCGTGGCCAAGCCCGGCGCCATCCTGGCCTCCAACACCTCGACGCTCGACGTTGACAAGATCGCCTCCTTCACCCAGCGTCCGCAAGACGTGGTGGGCATGCACTTCTTCAGCCCCGCCAACGTGATGAAGCTGCTCGAAGTGGTGCGTGGCAAGGCCACCGCCAAGGATGTGCTGGCCACCGTGATGGCCGTGGCCAAGAAAATCAAGAAGACTGCTGTGGTCTCGGGTGTGTGCGATGGCTTCATCGGCAACCGCATGATCGAGCAGTACAGCCGCCAGGCCGGTTTCCTGCTCGAAGAAGGCGCCACCCCGGCCCAGGTCGACAAGGCGGTCGAGAAGTTTGGCTTTGCCATGGGCCCGTTCCGCATGGGCGACCTGGCCGGCAACGACATCGGCTGGGCCATCCGCAAGCGCCGCTACACCGAGAAACCCGACCTCAAGTACAGCAAGACCGCTGACCTGCTGTGCGAACTGGGCCGCTACGGCCAGAAGACCGGTGCCGGCTGGTACGACTACGTGCCGGGCAAGCGCGACGCCATCCCCAGCCAGCTGGTGGTCGACATGATCGAGAAGCACCGCAAGGACCTGAGCATCACCCCGCGCAAGATCTCCGACGAGGAAATCGTGCAGCGTCTGGTCTTCTCCCTGGTCAACGAAGCCGCCCACATTCTGGAAGAGGGCATTGCCAGCAAGGCCAGCGACATCGACATGGTGTACCTGACCGGCTATGGCTTCCCGATCTGGCGCGGCGGCCCGATGCACTATGCCGATCAGCTGGGCCTGTTCAACGTGGCCGAAGCCATGAAGCGTTTCGCCAAGAACCCGCTCGACGACGCCAAGTTCTGGCAGCCGGCCCCGCTGCTGGCCCGTCTGGTGGCCGAAGGCAAGACCTTCAGCTGAGCCAAGCCGTCAGCCCCTGAAACGACATGAGCCTCAAGCGAATCTCCCTGGCCGTGCTGGTGCTGTGCGCCGGCCTGGGCGCGGCGGTGGTGGGCAACACCCTGCTCAAGCCGTCGCGCCAACTGGCGGTGGAACGCATCGAGCCCCCGCGGGTCGATGCCGATGCCGCGGCGCGGCGCCTGGCCGGAGCGGTTCGCATCCAGACCGTGTCGTCGGAGGCGGACGCCCAGCTCAACGCCGCCGAGTTCGACCGCCTGCACGCCTATTTGGCCGAGCAGTTTCCGCGGGTGCACCAACAGCTGAAGCTTGAGCGCTTCGGTGCCCACAGCCTGATGTTCATCTGGGCCGGCAGCGACCCCAAAGCCTTGCCGCTGGCCCTGATGGCCCACCAGGACGTGGTGCCCATCGCTCCGGGCACCGAAGCCAAATGGACCGTGCCCCCTTTCGAGGGCCGCATCCAGGACGGTTTCGTCTGGGGCCGGGGCGCCTGGGACGACAAGGGCAACCTGCTGGCCCAGTTGGAGGCCATCGAGTCTCTGTTGGCCAGCGGTTTCCAGCCTCGTCAGACGGTGTACCTGCTGTCGGGCGGTGACGAAGAGGTCGGGGGTGCCGGGGCGCGTGAGATGGCCCAGGTGCTGAAACAGCGCGGCATCCAGTTCGACTTCATCCTGGATGAAGGCCTGCTGGTCACCGAAGGTGTGCTGCCCGGCCTGCCAGGGCCGGCGGCACTCATCGGTGTGGCAGAAAAGGGCATCGGCACCTGGCAGCTCAGTGTCGACACGGCCCCCGGGCATTCATCGATGCCGCCGCCCCAGACCGCCATCGGCATGCTGAGCAAGGCCTTGACGCAACTCGAAGCCCACCAGCTGCCCGCGGGCGTGACCGGCGTGGCCCAGGACCTGTTCGACACCCTGGCCCCCGAGATGACCGGCGTGAACCGCGTGCTGCTGTCCAACCTGTGGCTGTTCGGGCCGCTGGTGCGCCAGCAACTCGAAAAATCGCCCAGCTCGAACGCCATGCTGCGCACCACCACGGCCCTGACCATCGTCAACGCCGGCAACAAGCTCAACGTGCTGCCCGGCCATGCCGAGGCCACGGTGAACTTCCGCCTGCTGCCCGGCGACAGCCTGGACGCGGTGGAACAGCACGTGAAAACCGTGGTGGCCAACGAGGCCGTGCAACTGCAGCGCCTGCGCGACAGTGCCGAGCCCTCGGCCGTCTCGCCCACCTCGGCAAGGGGCTACCAGCTCATCAACCGCACGGTGCGTGAGCTGTTCGCCGGTGCGGTTGTGGCCCCGGGCCTGATGGTGGGCGGCACCGACTCGCGCTTCTTCGGCGACCTCAGCCGCAATATCTACAAGTTCTCGCCGGTGCGTGCGCACCCCGAAGACTTGCCACGCTTCCATGGCACCAACGAGCGCATCTCGGTGAGCAATTACGTGGAAGCGATCCAGTTCTATCAACAACTGCTGCGCAATGCCTCCCAGGCTTCGTGAGCACAGCTGAACCCCATAACCGACAGAAAGGCACTCCGCCATGACCAAGGCCGTTATTGTTTCCACCGCCCGCACCCCGCTTGCCAAGAGCTGGAAGGGTTCGTTCAACATGACCCATGGCGCCACCCTGGGTGGCCATGCCGTCAAGCACGCCATCGCGCGGGCCGGCATCGATGCCGCCCACATCGAGGATGTGATCATGGGCTGCGCCAACCCCGAAGGGGCCACCGGCGCCAACATCGCACGCCAGATCGCCCTGATGGCCGGCTGCCCCGTCAATGTGTCGGGCCTGACCGTGAACCGCTTCTGCTCCTCGGGCCTGCAGACCATCGCCCTGGCATCGCAGCGCATCATCGCGGGCGAAGGCGAGGTGTACGTGGCCGGTGGCGTTGAAAGCATCTCCTGCGTGCAGCAGGAAATGAACCAGCACATGCTGTCCGACCCGGCCCTGCTGAAGATCAAGCCCGAAATCTACTGGTCCATGCTGCAGACCGCCGAACAAGTGGCCAAGCGCTACAACATCGGCCGCGATGTGATGGACGAATACGGCGCCGCCAGCCAGCAAAAGGCCTGCGCCGCCCAGGCCGCCGGCCTGTTCGATGCCGAAATCGCCCCCATCACCGTGACCGCCGGTGTGGCCGACCCCGTGATGGGCCTGCGCACCAAGGAAGTGACCGTGAGCCGCGACGAAGGCACCCGCGAAGGCACCACCAAGGAAGGCATCAGCGGCATCAAGCCCGCCATGCCCGGCGGCGTCATCTCGGCCGGCAATGCCAGCCAGTTCTCCGACGGCGCCGGCGCCTGCGTGGTGGTCAGCGAAGAGTACGCCGCACGCCACAACCTGCAGCCGCTGGGCCGCTTCCTGGGCTTTGCCGTGGCCGGTTGCGAGCCTGACGAGATGGGTATCGGCCCGGTCTTCGCCGTGCCCAAGGTGCTGGACCGCCTGGGCCTGAAGGTCAGCGACATCGACCTGTGGGAGCTGAACGAAGCCTTCGCCGTGCAGGTGATCTATTGCCGCGACAAGCTGGGCATCCCGGCCGACCGCCTCAATGTGAACGGCGGCGCCATCGCCCTGGGCCACCCCTATGGCGTGAGCGGCCAGCGTCTGACCGGTCACGCCCTGATCGAAGGCAAGCGCCGCGGCGCCAAGCGCGTGGCCGTGACCATGTGCATTGGCGGCGGCATGGGCGCTGCCGGCATTTTCGAAGTGCTCTGATCGGCACCGGAGGCGGTGCCGGCGTCCAGCGGATGCCGCCGCAGTCTCCCCGGCCTGAGCTGCCTTGGCGTGACTGACACCTTGGCAGCCAGGCCTTCCTAAGGGCCACGGACACGCGCCATGCCCAGATCCAGCCCGCTCCGGGCTGCGGCATGCCCCGTTTCTGCTGGCTTCCCCTGATCTCCTCCAACGCCCAGAGTCCACGCCATGAGCCTCCGTTCCAGCATCGATTTCCTTCTGTTCCAGTGGCTGCAAGCCGACAACCTGAACCAGCGTGAGCGCTTTGCGGACCACAGCCGCGACACCTTTGACGCGGTGCTGGACACCTGCGAGCGCATCGCGCGTGAGAAATACGCCCCCTTCAACCGCCTGGTGGACACCCAGGAGCCGCATTTCGACGGCGACAAGGTGACCTTGCCCCAGGCCACCCACGATGCGCAGAAGGCCTATGCCGAATCGGGCATGCTGAGTGCGGCTCAGGACTACGACTGGGGTGGCATGCAACTGCCCTACACCGTGGAGTCTGCTGCCAACGCCTTTTTCGGCTGCGCCTCGGTCAGCATCGGCTCGGGCATGTTGACCACCGGCAACGCCAACCTGCTGATGGCCCATGGCACCGAATTGCAGAAACAGGTGTTCGCCAAGAACGAATTCGCCGGCCGCTGGTCGGGCACCATGTGCCTGTCCGAGCCGCAGGCCGGCTCCAGCCTCAGCGATGTGGCCACCCGGGCCGTGCCCGATGGCGAGGGCTTCGAGGCCGATCCACTGGGCCCGCGCTACCGCCTCAAGGGCAACAAGATGTGGATCTCGGCCGGCGAACACGAGCTGACCGAAAACATCATCCATCTGGTGCTGGCCAAGATCCCCGGCCCCGATGGTAAGACCATCCCGGGCGTGAAAGGCATCTCGCTGTTCATCGTGCCCAAGAAGCTGGTCGATACCGAAGGCCGCCTGACGGGCGAGCGCAATGACGTGGCCCTGGCCGGTCTGAACCACAAGCTGGGCTGGCGGGGCACGACCAACACCTTGCTCAACTTTGGCGAGGGCAAGTTCCAGCCCGGCGGGCAGGGCGGGGCGGTGGGCTACCTGGTGGGTCGCCCGGGCGAAGGCCTGAAATGCATGTTCCACATGATGAATGAGGCCCGCATCGGCGTGGGCATGGCCGCCACCATGCTGGGCATGGCGGGCTACCTGGCCTCGCTCGATTACGCCCGCAACCGGCCCCAGGGCCGACCCATGGGCGTGGGCGGCAAGGACGCGGCCCAGCCGCAGATCCGCATCATCGAGCACGCCGACGTGAAGCGCATGCTGCTGGCCCAGAAGTCGTACTGCGAAGGCGCCCTGGCCCTGGAGCTGTACTGCGCCCGCCTGGTCGATGAACAACACACCGGCGCGCCCGAAGCCGCCGACGATGCCCGGCTGCTGCTGGAGGTGCTGACCCCGATCGCCAAGAGCTGGCCCAGCGAGTGGTGCCTGGAGGCCAATTCGCTGGCCATCCAGGTGCATGGGGGCTATGGCTACACCCGCGACTTCCCGGTCGAGCAGTACTGGCGCGACAACCGCCTGAACATGATCCACGAGGGCACCCACGGCATCCAGGCCATGGACCTGCTGGGCCGCAAGGTGCTGATGGAAAACGGCCGTGGCTTGCAACTGCTGGCGGCCCGCATCAACAGCACCATCGAACGGGCCCTGCAGCAGCCCGAGCTGGCCGCTCATGCCAATGCGCTGGGCGGTGCGCTGCAGCATGTGGGCGCGGCCACCAAAGCGGCCTGGGCCACGGGCGTGCCCACCGATGCCCTGGCCAATGCCGTGCCCTACCTGCAGGCCTTCGGCCACACGGTGCTGGCCTGGATCTGGCTTGACGTGGCCCTGGCCGTGCAGGCCAGCGGCAGCAGCGACGCGACGGCCCAGGGCCGGCTGGCGGCCGCGCGCTTTTTCTTCCATTACGAGCTGCCCAAGATCGGGGCCTGGCTGCGGGTGGTCGAGACCCGCGACCAGACCTGCGCCGCGTTGCCTGAAGACGCTTTCTGAGCCCGCCTGCCATGGCCTTGTTGCGTGCCAGCCCCCGCCTGTTGCTGCGCCTGCAGCAGCTCATCTGGTGGCTGATCTACGGCGGGCTGCTGAGCGCCGTGCTGGGCCTGGCCACCGAGCGCATCGCGCCGGGCCAGGGCAGGGCGTTGCTGCTCTGGGGCGGCCTGGCCGCCGTGCTGGGCGTGCTGCTGATTTTTGTGCGTGCCGCCCTGCAGGCCCGCCAGGACCGCTGAGGGCCTGGCGGTATCGCCGCCGAGACAGGTGGCAAGGCCTGGAATGCCCAGAATCCTTCCCATTCATTTCATTCCTTTTTCTTCGGTTCTATGACCCTGGCTTGAGCCCGTGCACAGCGCCGGGTTCGCCCCCCACAACAGGAGACCTCTGACATGACCCGCAACGTGCAACAACTTTTTGACCTGCAAGGCCGCACCGCCCTGGTGACCGGTGGCTCACGTGGCCTGGGCCTGCAACTGGCCCACGCCCTGGGCGAGGCCGGTGCCCGCGTCGTGCTGAGTTCGCGCAAGGCCGAAGACCTGGAAGAGGCCGCAGCCGAGCTCAAGGCCGCGGGCATCGACGCCAGCTGGATTGCGGCCGACTGCGCCCGCGAGGACGACATCCGCCGTCTGGCCGATGAATCGATCGCCCGTCTGGGCCACATCGACATCCTGGTGAACAACGCCGGCGCCGCCTGGGGCTCGCCCGCCGAAGACCACCCGGTGGACGCCTGGGACAAGGTCATGAACCTCAATGTGCGCGGCTATTTCATCCTCAGCCAGCACGTGGCCAAGCACAGCATGATTGCCCGCAAGAAGGGCAGCATCATCAACCTGGCCTCCATCGCCGGCCTGGGCGGCAACCCCAAGGGCATGAACACCATTGCCTACAACACCTCCAAGGGGGCCGTGATCAACTTCACCCGCGCTCTGGCGGCGGAATGGGGCCAGCACAACATCCGTGTCAATGCGATCTGCCCGGGCTTCTTCCCGAGCAAGATGACCGTGGGCACGCTCAAGGCCCTGGGCGAAGAGCGCCTGGCTGCCCACGCTCCGCTGGGTCGCCTGGGGGATGATGAAGACCTGAAGGGCCTGTGCCTGCTGTACGCCTCGGACGCGGGCAAGCACATCACCGGGCAATGGCTGGCGGTCGATGGCGGTACCTCGATCGTGACAGCGGGCTGAAATGCCCACAACCGGGCGTTCGCAGGGCGCAAACTAGCGCCTTGGAACACCCTGGACCCACTTGGAACTGTCTATGAGCTTTGGCGTTGAAATTCCTTTTGTCACCCTGCTGGGGTTTGACCTGACCCACTTCGAGGGCGGGCATTCCGAGATCGTCTATGAGCCGCGACCGGAGCACATGAATTCGTTTCAGGTGGCGCACGGCGGCTCCATCATGACCTTGCTTGACGTGACCATGGCCACGGCGGCGCGCAGCGTGGCCCCCGACCTGGGGGTGGTGACGATCGAGATGAAAACCAGCTTCATGCGCCCGGGCACCGGCCGGCTGACCGGCAAGGGCCGGCTCATGCACCGCACCCGCAGCATGGCCTTCACCGAAGCCACTGTTTACAACGAAGCCGGCGAGGCCTGTGCGCATTCGACCGGCACCTTCAAGTACGTGAAACGCACCGAGACGCCTGGCCAGGGCCCGGCGGCCGTGTCGACCGACTGAAACCCCCACCGTCCACCCACACCAGGCCGCTGCGGCGGCCGAACCGGAGAACCCCATGCCCCAGAACAAGCAGATCGTGCTCGACAACCGCCCCCAGGGCGAGGCCACCGTCGACAACTTCAAGCTCGTCGTCACCGACACCGCCCCCCTGCAAGAGGGCCAGGTGCTGGTGCAGCACCATTACCTCAGCCTCGACCCCTACATGCGCGGCCGCATGAACGACGGCAAGAGCTACGCCCAGCCCCAGCCCCTGGGCCAGGTGATGATTGGCGGCACGGTGGGCGAGGTGCTGGAAAGCCGCCACCCGCGCTACGCCGCAGGCGACAAGGTGGTGGGCATGGGCGGCTGGCAGCAGTACAGCGTGGTCGATGCCTCCACCCCCGGCACCCTGCGCAAGGTGGACACCACCCATGTGCCGCTGTCCCATTACCTGGGGGCCGTCGGCATGCCCGGCGTGACCGCCTGGTACGGTCTGGTGAAGATCATCAACCCCAAGGCCGGTGAGACCGTGGTGGTCAGTGCCGCCACCGGCGCGGTGGGCAGCACCTACGCCGCCGTGGCCAAGGCCCGCGGCTGCCGCGTGGTGGGCATTGCCGGTGGTCCCGAAAAGTGCGCCTACGCCGTCAATGAGCTGGGCTTTGACGCCTGCATCGACTACAAGACCCACCCCGATGTCAAAAGCCTGTCGCAGGCCCTCAAGGAAGCCTGCCCCAATGGCATCGACGGCTATTTTGAAAACGTGGGTGGCTACATCCTGGACGCGGTGCTGCTGCGCACCAACGCCTTCGCGCGCATCGCGGTGTGCGGGATGATTGCCGGCTACGACGGCAAGCCGCTGCCCCTGGCCAACCCGGCGCTGATCCTGATCAACCGCCTGAAGGTCGAGGGCTTCATCGTGGGCGAGCACATGGAAGTGTGGCCCGAAGCCCTGGCCGAGCTCGGTGGCCTGGTGGCCAGCGGCAAGCTTCGCCCGCGTGAAAGCGTGGCCCAGGGCATCGAATCGGCCCCCGAGGCCTTTCTGGGCCTGCTCAAGGGCAAGAACTTCGGCAAACAGCTGGTCAAGCTGATCTGAGTTCCCGGGGCAGGGGGGCCACCCGTGCCTCGCCAGCCCGTCAGCCCCACCAGCCCAGCACCCCACCTCACCCGGAGCACGCCATGCACGACCTGATCCTGCACCATTACCCCACATCGCCGTTTTCCGAGAAGATCCGCCTGATCCTGGGCTACAAGCAACTGGCCTGGAAGTCGGTGATCATTCCCTCGATCATGCCCAAGCCCGATGTGCTGGCCTTGACCGGCGGCTACCGCAAGACCCCGTTTCTGCAGATCGGTGCCGACATCTATTGCGACACGGCCCTGATCTGCGACGTGCTGGAGCACCGCCAGCCCAGCCCCACGCTGTACCCCGACCACCAAAAGGGCGTGGCCCGGGTGCTGGCCCAGTGGGCCGACACCACCTTGTTCTGGGCCGCCATGGCCTACAACCTGAGCCCCAAGGGCGCGGCAGCCATGTTTGCCGGCGCGCCGCCCGAGGTGGCCAAGGCCTTTGCCGCTGACCGGGGCGCCATGTCCACCGGCATGACCCGCTTGCGCCCGGGTGACGCCACGGCCGCCTACAAGAGCTACCTGCGCCGCCTGGCCAACATGCTCGACGACCACCCCTTTTTGCTGGGTGACGCGCCCACGGTGGCCGACTTTGCGGCCTACCACCCGCTGTGGTTCAGCCGGGTGCGCAACCCCGTGATGGGCGACATCCTGCAGGCCACCCCGGGTGTGCTGGGCTGGATGGACCGGCTGGCGGCCCTGGGCCACGGCCGCATGGACAAGTTCGATTCGGCAGACGCCATCGCCGTAGCCGCGGCCAGCCAGCCAGCGCCCTTGGGTGATGAACCCTTCCAGGACGAACACGGCATCGCCCTGGGCAGCCGCGTGAGCATCGCCGCCGAGACCTTTGGCACCGAGACCACCGAAGGCGAACTGGTGGCCGCCACCCGCATGCACTACACCCTGCGCCGCACGGATGAACGCGCCGGCACCGTGCATGTCCATTTCCCGCGCATCGGCTACGTGCTGCGCGCGCTCGAAGGTGCCTGAGCGCCTGAGCCACCTCTGCAATCAAGGAGACAAAGAATGATCAAGGATTTCAAGAACACCACCGCCGTGCTCACCGGCGCCGGCTCGGGCTTCGGCCTGGAATGCGCCCGCATCGGCGCCCGCCTGGGCATGAACCTGGTGCTGGTCGATGTGCAGCAGGATGCCCTGGACAAGGCCCAGGCCGAACTCGAGGCCGCCGGTGCCCAGGTGCTGGCCCGCCGGGTGGACGTGTCCAAGGCCGATCAGATGGAAGCCCTGGCCGCTGCGGTCAAGGAACGCTTCGGCGCGCCGCACTTCGTGTTCAACAATGCGGGTGTGGGCGCCGGGGGCCTGGTCTGGGAGAACTCGGTCAAGGACTGGGAATGGGTGCTGGGCGTGAACGTGTGGGGCGTGATCCATGGCGTGCGCCTGTTCACCCCGATGTTGCTGGAGGCCGCGGCCAAAGACCCGTCCTACCGGGGCCACATCGTCAACACCGCCAGCATGGCAGGCCTGCTGACCCCGCCCAACATGGGCATCTACAACGTCAGCAAACACGCCGTGGTCAGCCTGACCGAAACCCTGTACCAGGACCTGCGCCTGGTCAGCGACCAGATCAGTGCCAGCGTGCTGTGCCCCTTCTTTGTGCCCACCGGCATCAACCAGAGCCACCGCAACCAGCCGGCCGAACTGCGTGATCAAAAGCCCACCAAGAGCCAGCTGATCGGCCAGGCCATGAGCGACAAGGCCGTGGGCTCTGGCAAGGTGACCGCCGCCCAGGTGGCCCAGAAGGTGTTTGATGCCATCAGTGCCGACCAGTTCTACATCTACAGCCACCCGCACGCCCTGGGCTCGGTGCAGACCCGGCTGGAAGACGTGGTGCAGGGCCGCAACCCCACCGACCCGTTCTCCCACAAGCCCGAACTGGGCGAGCAGCTCAAGGCGGCCTTGCGCGCCGCCTGAGGGGCTGGGTCTGGGGCGCCTCGTCAGGGCCGCCAGACGCCCTGGGCCGCCGTGCTGCGGCCTTGATCGGGCAGCACGCCGGCCCGGAACACAGGCTCGGCGCTGCCTGCCGCCACCTGGCGGCGGTAGTCGGCCCAGGCCGCAAAGGCCATGGGGCGCAGCCTGAAGATGGCCACCAGGTTGATCAGCGCCATCACCCCCATGGCCACATCGGCCATGTCCCACACCAGCGGCACGCTGGCCAGGGCGCCAAACATCACCATGCACAGCACCAGCACGCGGAACACCATCACCAGCGGCTTGCTGCGGCGCAGGAACTCGACATTGCCCTCGGCATAGGCATAGTTGCCGATGATCGAGGTGTAGGCAAAGAAGAACACCGCCAAGGCCATGAACGCCTGGCCCGCGCTGCCGATGTGCGACTGCACGGCGGCCTGGGTCAGGGCTGCACCCTTGAGTGCGCCGCCCGGCACGAACTGGTCGGACAGCAGGATGATCAGCGCGGTGGCGGTGCAGATCACGATGGTGTCCACGAACACCCCCACCATCTGCAGCAGGCCTTGCGACACAGGGTGCTGCACCGTGGCCGTGGCGGCGGCATTGGGCGCGCTGCCCATGCCGGCTTCATTGGAGAACAGGCCCCGTTTCACACCGAGCTGCAGGGCCTGGGCCACGCCGTAGCCCATGAGGCCGCTGGCCGCCTCCTGCAGACCGAACGCGCTGCTGAAGATCAGGGCAAAGACACCCGGCACGCGCTCGATGTTCACGACCAGGGCATACACGGCCACCAGCAGGTAGCCCAGGGCCATGATCGGAACCAGCCACTGCGCAATGCGGCCGATGCGGCGCAGGCCGCCAAAGATCGACAGCGCGCTGAGCACCACCAGCGCGACCCCGATGCCGGCCTTGTCCCAGCCATAGGCGCCGTGCAGCACATCGACGATCGAATTGGCCTGCACCGCATTGAAGACCAGGCCGAAAGCCACGATCAGGGCCAGCGCGAAGGCCATGCCCCAGCGCCGCGAACCCAGCCCATGCTGGATGTAATAGGCCGGCCCGCCGCGAAAGCTGCCGTCGGGGTGGCGCTGCTTGTAGATCTGCGCCAGGGTGGATTCGGTGAAGGCCGATGCCATGCCCAGCAGGCAGGTCAGCCACATCCAGAAAATCGCTCCTGGCCCACCCAGCGCGATGGCCGTGGCCACACCGGCAATGTTGCCCGTGCCCACCCGGCTGGCCAGGCCGGTGGCAAAGGCCTGCAACGGGGTGATGCCGCTGCTGCCGCCATCGCGGCGCAAGGCGTCCAGGCTGTGGCCCAGGCCGCGCAACTGCACCGCTCCGGTGCCCAGGGTCATCACCAGGCCGACACCCAGCAGGGCGTAGATCAGCACATGGCTCCACAGAAGATGGTTGAGCGGGTCGATCACAAGGCGAAGAGCAGCTTCCACAAAGACTCCTGGGTGGGTGGGGGTAGAGGGCGGTGCGCGATTCTGGGCAGTGGTGGTGGTGCGCCCTGGCACCGATCCCCTGTTTTGGTAAGCAAATGCGATGGGGTCGTCACGCCTTCCCCAGCCAGGGGCGGCTGGCAGAATCCGTTGTTTCGTTCTGTAGCAATCAACGCCGTGCACAAACCCCCACGCCACCCCGCCCCGATGACACAGATGGCTCCCAGCGGGGGGCGTCAGCCTGCCTGGCAAGCTTGGTCATTGGCCGTGCGCCCGCGCAGCCTGTGGGTAGCGCTGGCCCCGGTGCTGGTGGGGGCCGCCCTGGGATGGCGCCGCACCGGCACGCTGGACGGCTGGGCTGCGGCGGCGGCCTTGGTGGCGGCCTTGCTGATGCAAATCATCACCAACCTGCAAAACGATGTCGGCTACACCCGGCGCGGGGCACACCAGTCGCCCGCCGCCACCGGCCTGCCAAGGGCCACCGCCCTGGGCTGGATTGCGGTGCGCCACATGCAGTGGGCGGTGGCCGCACTGGCGCTGCTGGCCACGGCCTTCGGCCTGTGGCTGGTGCTGCTCAAAGGCTGGCCCGTGCTGGCGATGGGCAGTGCCTCGCTGTTGGCGGCCCTGGCCTACATGGGCGGGCCTCGGCCCATTGCCTACACGCCTTTCGGCGAGTTGACCGTGCTGGTGTTTTTCGGCCTGGTGGCCGTGCTGGGCAGTGAATGGCTGCTGACGGGCGGGTTTGACGCCCTCAGTGTGCTGGCCGCGCTCTGCATGGGCGGCCTGGCCGCCTCCGCCCTGGCCGTCAACAACCTGCGTGATCTGGCGCACGATGAGCGGGTGGGGCGCCGCACCCTGGCGGTGTGCCTGGGGGCGGCCAACGCGCGCCGCGTGCACGCGCTGTTGCTGGTCGGCCCTTTTGCCCTGCTGCTGCCCATGGCCTGGCTGGTGGGCTCATCCTTGTGCCTCCTGCCCCTCCTGCTCTGGCCAAGGGCACGGCAGCTGTTGCGTGGCTTGCGGCGTTGTGCGCAAGCCGATGACTACAGCGCGCTGCTGATCGCCAGTTTCCGCTTCGAGATGCAGTTTGCTGCCTTGCTGGCCGCGGGGCTGGTGCTCGGCAGCCTGGTTCGGGGCTGGCTGCCGCAGGCCTAGGGCCTCAACCCCGCCAGGCCTGCCACCATGCGCGCACCTGCGTCACCACCCGGGTCTTGAAGGCGCGGGCCGTGCGCCAGGGGGCGCTGTTGCGCACATAGGCCAGCAGCCGGTCCTTCCAGGCCTTCCAGCGTGGGTACCAGCGGGCAAACCAGGCCAGTTGCATCAGGGCGGGCTGGGTCAGGTGGAACAGGCGGGCCAACACGGCTGTGCCCAGCAGCTTGGCGCCCAGCAGCAGCACCAGGCCCAGGGCCGCATGCCCCTGGCTGAACAGCCACAGGGCACCCAGCTTCACCGGCAGCAGGGCCAGGGCCGGCATGGTGAACATCAACAGTGCAGCCCAGGGGGGCAGGGCGCGGATGCGGCGCTCCAGCCAGGCCAGCAGAGGCAGGCGGGCCATCCACCCGATCAGGGCCGACAGGGTGTCCCAACCCCATTCCTCGAACACCAGCAGCAGGGCCAGCAAGCCCAGCAGCAGGTTCTTGATGAGGCGCAGCAGTGTCTGGAGCAGGTTCATGGGCTCAGTTCCGGCTCGGGGCGGTCACTGGGCCGGCCTCGGCGTCGCCATGGATCACCGCTTCGGCCTCGGTGTTCAAGGCCTGGCCTTCGCGCTGCGGTGTGGTCAGCGGGGTGGGGGCCCAGCGGTTGCCGTGCAGCAGGGCCAGGGCCGCCTTGGCCTCGCCATTGAGCTGCATCTGCAGCCGCTCCGAGTCGCGCCGGCGGATGTCCTCGCCCACGGCAGCGGCCTCGGACGCCTCCACGCCCAGTTGGCGCAGGGCCTCCAGGCTGAAGGCCATGGCACTCTCAAAGGTCTCGCGCATCTGGTAGTCCACCCCATGGCGCAGCAGCTCGATGGCGTGCTGGCGGTCGAAGGCTCGGGCCAGCACCGGGGTCAGGGGGAAGCTCTGCTTGATCAACTCGACGATGCGGGTGGTGGCCGCCTTGTCGTCCACGCACACCAGCACCGCCCGGGCCGTGCCGGCGCCACTGGCCTGCAACACATCCAGGCGCGTGCCATCGCCGTAGTACACATTGAAGCCGAACTGGGCGGCGGCCCGGATCATGTCGGTGTCGCGGTCGATGATGGCGATCTCGATGCCGCGGGCCAGCAGGTTCTGGCAGGCGATCTGGCCGAAGCGGCCAAAGCCGATCACCAGCACGCTGGGCGCCAGCTCGGCCGCGGCGTCCACTGACCGGATGCCGCTCAGGTCGGGCGGGGCCGGCAGGGCCGCCAGGGCCCGGCGCACGGCAGCCAGCAGCAGGGGGCTCAAGGCCATCGACAGGATCACCGCGGCATTCAGCACGGCGTTCATCTCGGCCTCGATCAGCCCCGCATGGGCTGCCGTGGCATACAGCACAAAGGCAAACTCGCCGCCCTCGGCCATCATGGCGGCGCGCAGCACCGCGTCGCGCCGGTTGCACCGGGTCAGGCGGGCCACGGTGTACACGCCCAGGCCCTTGAGCAGCATGTAGCCCACCACACCCGCCAGCAGCTTGGGCCAGCCCTGCAGCACCAGGGGCAGGTCCAGCGACATGCCCACGCCAATGAAAAACAGACCCAGCAACAGGCCCCGGAAGGGCTCGATGTCGGCCTCCAGCTGGTGGCGGAAGGTCGATTCGGACAGCATCACCCCGGCGGCAAAGGCGCCCAGGGCCATCGACAGCCCGCCCCACTGCATGGCCAGGGCCGCGCCTAGCACCACCAGCAAGGCCGCGGCCGTCATCACCTCGCGGGCGCGCACCTTGCTCAACAGGCTGAACAGCGGGTTGAGCAGCCAGCGGCTGACCGCCACCAGCCCCAGGATGGCGCTCAGCGCCACCCCCATGGTGACCCAGCGCGACACGGGCTCCTGGTCGGCCGGCGCCGGTGCCAGAAAGGCCACGATGGCCAGCAGGGGCACGATGGAGAGGTCTTCCATCAGCAAAATCGACACGATGCGCTGGCCCGCCGGGCTGGAAGACTCGCCGCGCTCGTCCAGCACCTGCATCACGATGGCGGTGCTGGACAGCACAAAACCCATGGCCGCCACAAAGGCCACCGGCCAAGCCAGCCCCAACAGGTGGCCCAGGGTGGTGAGCAAGGTGGCACAGGTCAGCACCTGCATCAGGCCCAGGCCGAAGATCTGGCGGCGCAGCTTCCACAGCCGGCTGGGCTGGGTGTCCAGGCCGATCACGAACAGGAACATCACCACCCCCAGCTCCGCCACATGCAGAATGGTCTGGGACTCACTGAACACCGCCAGGCCGAAGGGCCCCACGGCCAGCCCGGCGGCCAGGTAGCCCAGCACCGAACCCAGCCCCAGCCGCTTGAACAGCGGCACGGCCAGCACCCCGGCGCCCAGCAGCACCACGGTTTTCAACAGATCACTGCCTTGCTCGATGGCCATTGCACTCCTCATTCCATTCTGCCGGGCAGTTTAGCGGCTGCATGATCGCCGGCCGACAGCGGCAAAGTTTCACGCTGGCCGAGCGCCACTTGCGCGGCAGGGGCAGGGCGCTGTGGCACACTCGCCGGCTTCGGATTCGACCGTGACGCTGCGAGAGACATGCAAAAGATCATTCGGCAACTGGCCGCTGAAATCAGGGTGAACGAGGCGCAGGTGCGCGCCGCCGTGGAACTGCTGGACGGGGGCGCCACCGTGCCCTTCATTGCCCGCTACCGCAAGGAAGTGACCCAGGGCCTGGACGACATCCAGCTGCGCGAGCTGGAAGCCCGCCTGGCCTACCTGCGCGAGCTGGAAGACCGCCGCGAGGCCATCCTGAAGAGCATCGCCGAGCAAGGCAAGCTGACCGACGCCCTGCGCGCCGCCATCGACGCGGCCCCCACCAAGCAGGAACTCGAAGACTTGTACCTGCCCTACAAGCAAAAGCGCCGCACCAAGGGCCAGATCGCCCGCGAGGCCGGCATCGAACCCCTGGCCGATCTGTTGTTCGCCGACCCGACCCGGGTGCCGGCCGACGAGGCCCAGGCCTTTGTGAAGGCCGCCAAGGGCGAAGACGGCAGCGATTTCACCACCACCGGGGCCGTGCTCGACGGCGTGCGCGACATCCTGTCCGAGCGCTGGGCCGAGGACGCCGCCCTGGTGCAGAACCTGCGCGAGTGGCTGTGGAACGAGGGCCTGCTCAAGAGCAGCAAGATCGAGGGCAAGGACGAGAACCACCCCGATGTGGCCAAGTTCCGCGACTATTTTGACTACGACGAGCCCATCGGCCGCGTGCCCTCGCACCGCGCGCTGGCGGTGTTCCGCGGCCGCACGCAGGAAATCCTGGAAGCCAAGCTGGTGCTGCCGGTGCCGCCCGAAGCCGGCCAACCCTCGGTGGCGGAAGGGCGCATCGCCCTGCACCTGGGCTGGAGCCATGCCGGCCGCCCCGCCGACGACCTGCTCCGCAAATGCGTGGCCTGGACCTGGCGCGTCAAGCTGAGCCTGTCCACCGAGCGCGATCTGTTCTCGCGCCTGCGCGAAGACGCTGAAAAAGTGGCCATCAAGGTGTTCGCCGACAACCTGCGCGATTTGTTGCTGGCGGCGCCTGCCGGCCCGCGCGTGGTGATGGGCCTGGACCCGGGCATCCGCACCGGCGTCAAGGTGGCCGTGGTGGACGCCACCGGCAAGCTGGTCGACACCAGCACCGTGTTCCCGCACGAGCCGCGCCGCGACTGGGACGGCTCGCTGCACACCCTGGGCCGCCTGTGCGAGAAGCACGGCGTGAACCTGATTGCCATTGGCAATGGCACGGCCAGCCGCGAAACCGACAAACTGGCGGCCGACCTGATCAAACTGCTGGCCAAGATCGACCGCCACGTCGAGAAGGTGGTGGTCAGCGAGGCCGGCGCCTCGGTGTACTCCGCCAGCGAGTTCGCCTCGCAGGAGATGCCCGATGTGGACGTGAGCCTGCGCGGCGCCGCCAGCATTGCGCGCCGCCTGCAGGATCCGCTGGCCGAGCTGGTCAAGATCGATCCCAAGAGCATCGGCGTGGGCCAGTACCAGCACGATGTGAACCAGAGCGAGCTGGCCCGCACGCTCGAAGCGGTGGTGGAAGACTGCGTGAACTCGGTGGGGGTGGACCTGAACACCGCCAGCGTGCCCTTGCTGTCGCGGGTGTCGGGCCTGAGCGCCGCGGTGGCCAAGGCCGTGGTGCGTTGGCGCGAAGCCAATGGCGCCTTTGCCAGCCGCCAGCAACTGCTGAGCGTGAGCGGTCTGGGCGCCAAGACCTTCGAGCTGAGTGCCGGTTTTCTGCGCATCCGTGGCGGTGAGAACCCGCTGGACATGACCGGCGTGCACCCCGAGACCTACCCCGTGGTGGAGCAGATCATGGCCAAGACCGGCAAGCCGGTGGCCGAGCTGATGGGCCGTGCCGACATGCTCAAGACCCTGAAGCCCGAGCTGTTCGCCAACGAGAAGTTCGGTGTCATCACGGTCAAGGACATCCTGGGCGAGCTGGAAAAGCCGGGCCGCGACCCGCGTCCTGACTTCAAGGTGGCGCGCTTCAATGAAGGCGTGGAAGACATCAAGGACCTGCGCGAGGGCATGGTGCTGGAGGGCACCGTGAGCAACGTGGCCCAGTTTGGCGCCTTCATCGACCTGGGCGTGCACCAGGACGGCCTGGTGCACGTGAGTCAGCTCAGCCACAAGTTCGTCAACGATGCGCGCGAAGTGGTCAAGACCGGTGACATCGTCAAGGTCAAGGTGATGGAGGTGGATGTGGAGCGCAAGCGCATCGGCCTGTCCATGAAGCTCGATGCCGCACCGGCGCGGCGCGATGGGCCGCGTGACAACCGCTTTGAAGGTGCAGGTCGCCAGCACCAGGGTGGCGGGCAGCGGCGTCAAAACGACGCGGCAGCCCCCTCCGCCATGGCTTCTGCATTTGCCAAGCTGCAAAACCGCTCGCGCTGACGATAATCAGAAACAATAAGTTTCAAAATCACAACCATGGAGCTCGACGACCTTCTGGCCTCTGAAATCGCCCTGCCCAGCATTCCGCGGGTGGTGGCTTTGCTCATGCTGGAGTTGGACAAGGACGAGTCGGACCTGCGTCGCATCACGCAACTGATCAGCACCGACCCGGCCTTGACGGCGCGCCTGCTGCAGTTGGCCAACTCGGCCTTCTTTCATCTGGAGCGCCGTGTCAATGGCGTGGCCGAGGCCTTGGCCGTGCTGGGCCTGAACCATGTGCGCACCCTGGTGTCGGCGGCTGCGGTGGGCGGCGCCTTCCGTGGGGTGGCGGGCATCAATCTGCAACAGTTCTGGCGTTACAGCCTGGACACCGCCAAGGTGTCGCGCATTCTGGCCGGCGTGGTGCGGCAGAACCCCAGCGCGGCCTTCACCTCGGGCTTGTTGCACGCGGTCGGCGAACTGGCCATGCACATGGGCATGCCGCGTGACATGGCCCTGCTCAACCTGGAGCACGGCCCGCTGGACCTCAAGCGCGCGCGCAGCGAGCGCAAACGCCTGGGTTTTTGCTACGCCCAGGTGAGCTCAGGCTTCGCCCGCAAGTGGCAGTTTCCGGCCGCCATCGTGGATGCGCTGGAGTACCAGATTGCCCCCTTCGAGAACGAGGTCTATGAGCCTCTGGCCGGGGTCATCCACCTGGCCTCATGGCGCACCCGGGCCAAGGAGGCTGGCTTCACCGACCGGGAGTTGGCGGTGACCTTTCCCGACACGGTCGGCCTGGCGCTGGAGCTCGACATCGACATGGTGTTGCAGCAAGACCCGATCGACTGGACCACCCCGCAGGAAGTGGGCGCCTTTGTCTGAGCCACGGCCCTGATGAAAGCGCTTCGCCTCTATGCCGGGCCTCAGGCCCGCGCTCATTTGCAGGCCCATGGGCTCCAGCCTGAGCACGTGCGCGTGGTGCCTGCCGCCGCGGGTGGCCCCAAGGGGCTGGTGCTGGGCCCGCTGGACCGGTTTCTTTTCGGCGACTGGCTGGCTCGATCCAGCCAGCCTGTTGATCTGGTCGGGGCATCGATTGGCGCCTGGCGCATGGCCACGGCCTGCCTGGACCGGCCTGTCGAGGCCTTTGCCCGGCTCGAACACGACTACATCGCCCAGCGCTACGACCTGGCGCCAGGCCAGAAGCGACCCACGGCCGAGCATGTCAGCGAGCGCTTTGCCGACAACCTGAAACTGTTCTTTGGCGGGCGGGAGCACGAGGTGCTGCAGCACCCACGCTACCGGCTGCATGTGATTGCCTCGCGCGGGCGCCACGTGCTGGCTCGGGAGCATGGCCTGGCCACGCCGCTGGGCTACCTGGGGGCGTTTGTGAGCAACACGGTGCAGCGCCGTGCCATGGGCGCCTGGCTGGAGCGGGTGGTTTTCTCAAGCCAGCACGCGGCCTTGCCCTTTGGCACCCGCGACTACCGCAGCCGCCAGGTGGCGCTCACGCCGGCCAATTTCATGGATGCAGTGCAGGCCAGTTGCTCCATCCCCTTTGTGCTGCGCTCGGTCAGCGCCATAGCCGGCGCGCCGCCCGGGGCCTACTGGGACGGCGGGATCACCGACTACCACATGCACCTGGACTACCGCAGCCCCGCCCCGGGCGTGGTGCTGTACCCGCATTTTCAGCAGGCGGTGGTGCCCGGCTGGCTGGACAAGGCCCTGAAATGGCGCCACCGCGCCAGTGCCTTTCTGGACCCCATGCTGGTGCTGGCCCCCGATCCGGCCTGGGTGCAGACCCTGCCCAATGGCAAGCTGCCCGACCGCAAGGACTTCACCCACTACGGCAACGACCATGCGGGCCGGGCCGCCGCCTGGACCCGGGCCGTGCAGGCCAGCCAGCAATTGGCCGACGAGTTCGCTGAATGGCTTCAGGCCCCGGACATGGGCCGGGTCGAGGCCCTCTGAACCCCTGCCTGAGGCTGGGGTGCTGCCCACTGTCGGCCTGAACGCACATTCTGGCGGCTGTCCGCCGCGCCGACGCACCTGCGAGGGCAGCATGGGCCATGCCCACGCACCACGACAACGACTACAAGCTGCTGTTCTCCCACCCGGAGATGGTGCGCGACCTGCTGCTCGGTTTCGCGCCTGGTGACTGGGTCCAGGACGCTCGGTTCGAGACCCTGGAGCGGGTCAATGCCAGCTACGTGAGCGAATCCGACAAGCAGCGCCACGACGACATGGTTTGGCGGCTGCAGGTGGGGCCGCGCTGGGTCTGGGTCTATCTGCTGCTGGAGTTTCAAAGCCAGCCCGACGAATGGATGGCGGTGCGCATGATGGTCTATGTGGGCCTGCTGGCCCAGCATCTGATCAAGGAAGGGCAGTTGGACCAGGGCAGACTTCCTTCCTTGTTGCCCCTGGTTCTCTACAAGGGGCATCGCCCATGGTCTTCAGCGCTTGATGTAGCAGACTGTTTCGCTCCCGGCCTACCGGCTCTGGAGCACTATAGGCCGCGCTTGCTGTATCACCTGATCGATGAAGCCAGATTGAAGCTATCCCCGTCAGACGAGGTTCGGAACGTGACCGAAGCCTTGTTCAAGTTGGAGCACAGCGCCAACCGGTCCGACATTGCCAGGCTGGCGTACGCGATGGGTCAGGCGCTCCAGGCCCCCGAGCATCAGAACTTGAGAAGAACCCTCAATGTCTGGCTGCGTCGTCTGATACGGCGCAAAATGCCGGACATCGCCACCGACGAACTCGATCAAATCCATGACCTTCTGAAAGGCCCGACCATGCTCGAAGAAACCCTGGAACGCCTTTACAACGAAGCCATTGAAAAAGGACTTTCCAAAGGACATTCACAAGGACTGTCGCTGGGGCTCTCTCAAGGGCTCTCCCAGGGCTTGACTCAAGGCCTTACCCAGGGCCTTACCCAGGGCCGTTCACAAGGCATCGCCATGATGCTGGCCCGAGTGATCGAGCAGCGCTTCGCCCCCGTGCCCGCCTGGGCCTACCAGCGGCTTCAGAGCGCCTCTGTGGAGCGCTTGGAAGCCTGGTCTGAGCAGATGTTCAGCGCGCCCACCCTGGAGGCTTTGTTGGACGAGGCCGGCGCCCGACACTGACACGGTTTACATCGAGGCTTCCAGCATCTCGCGGTATTCCTCAGGGCTGGCGATGCGCGGGTTGGTCTTGTGGCAGTGGTCGGCCAGGGCGCCCTTGATCACATCGTCGAACTGATCGCGCGTCACCCCCATGGCGGCCAGCCCGGTGGGCAGGCCCAGGCGTGCGTTCATGTCTCGGATCGCGTCGGGGATATCGCCGCCTGAGCGCAGGCCCATCGCGTGGGCCATGCGGTCCAGCCGGCGTTCGCGCTGCACCGACTCGGCGCTGGCATTGAAGCGCACCACCGCGGGCAGGAACATGGCGTTCAGGGTGCCGTGGTGCAGGCGGGGGTTCACGCCGCCCAGGCTGTGGCTCAGGCTGTGCACGCAGCCCAGGCCCTTCTGGAAGGCCATGGCGCCTTGCATCGAGGCGCTCATCAGTTGCAGGCGGGCCTCGCGGTCCTGGCCGTTGCGGGTGGCGCGTTCAATGTGGGCCCAACCGCGTTCCAGGCCATCCAGGCCGATGCCGTCGGCTGGGGGGTTGAAGGCGGCCGACATGAAGGTCTCCATGCAGTGTGCAATCGCATCCATGCCGGTCGCGGCCGTGAGGCCTGGGGGCAGGCCCAGGGTGAGTTCGGGGTCGCAGATGGCAGCCCGCGGCACCAGGTGCCACGAGTGGAAGCCCAGCTTGCGGTGGTCGTCCACGATGATGATGGCGCCACGCGCCACCTCGCTGCCGGTGCCGCTGGTGGTGGGCACCGCAATCAGCGGGGATGCGCGTTCGGTGATTCGGGTGGAGCCGCCCTCGATGGTGGCGTAGGTGGTCAGCGGGCCGTCATGGGTGGCGGCGATCGCGATGCCTTTGGCGCAGTCGATGGCGGAGCCACCGCCCACGGCGATCAGGCCATCGCAGCCCTGAGCCCGGTACAGCTCGACCGCCGCGCGCACGGCGGCCTCGGTGGGGTTGGAGGGGGTCTGGTCGAACACCGTCAGGGGCAGGCCGGGCAGGGCGTCCAGGGCTTTTTGCAGCACGCCAGCGGCGCGCACCCCGGCGTCGGTGACGATCAGGGGGCGCTGAATGCCCACGCGCTCGCATTCGGCCGCCAGCAGGCGCACGGCGCCAAACTCGAACTGGATCTGGGTGACGTAGTTGATGAAGGCCATGAAGCGAAAAAGAGGAAGGTCGAGCAGGTTGAGGAAACACCGGTCGCCGGGTGAGCCGGGCGCCCCGTTGTACGATGCGCGGCTGACTTTACCGGCTGCTGCCTGGCCTGACCAGACGTTCAAACCCCAGGCTGAGCGCCCTTGCCGTCACCCGGGTGACAAGGCCAGCCGCTCGCAGCCGCAACGATCTGAAATTGATGTCTACCAGCCCCTCCGTCAGCCCCTCTTCAAGCGCTGTCACCCACCCGGTGGCCAGCGCCCACCGGCTCACCCCCGCCATGCAAAGCGTGATCGACCGCATGGTCAAGGCCAAGCGCCCCGCCTTGCACACGCTGTCGCCCAGGCAGGCCCGAGCCGCCTATGCGGCAGGGGCCGATGTGCTTGAAATCGCCCGCCCCGAACTGCCCGAGGTACGTGACCTGACGATCCCGGCCCGTGACGGCGTGGCCCTGCCGGCCCGGCTGTACAGGCCCAGCCTGGACCCAGGCCTGCCTGTGCTGCTGTACCTGCATGGCGGTGGTTTCATGATCGGCAGCATCGCCACCCACGACATCCTGTGCCGCAGCCTGGCCCAGCGTTCGGGTTGCGCCGTGGTGTCGCTCGACTACCGCCTGGCCCCCGAGCACCGCTTCCCGACCGCCTTCAACGATGGATGGGACGCCTTGCGCTGGCTGCACGGCCACGGCGCTGGTTTGGGGCTGGACCCGACCCGGTTGGCGGTGGGGGGCGACAGTGCCGGCGGCACCCTGGCAGCCGCCCTGGCGGTGCAGGCGGCACTGGAGGGCCTTCCGCTGGCCCTGCAACTGCTGTTCTACCCGGGCACCACCGCGCACCAGGACACCGCGTCGCACCAGCGTTTTGCCCACGGCCTGGTGCTGGAGGCCTCCCACATCCAGTGGTTCTTCGATCAGTATGTGCCGTCGCGCCAGGAGCGTGAAGATTGGCGTTTTGCCCCCTTGCTGGCCCCCGACACCGAACACCTGGCCCCGGCCTGGCTGGGTCTGGCCGAATTCGACCCGCTGGTGGATGAGGGCATTGCCTACGCCGACAAGCTGCGTCTGGCCGGGCATGCCGTGGACCTGGAGATCTACCGCGGCGTGACCCACGAATTCATCAAAATGGGCCGGGCCCTACCCGAAGCCCTGCAAGCCCATCAGCAGGCGGCCGATGCGATGCGCGCTGCCCTGCACCCCTCAACGGAGTCCCCATGAGCACCAACAGCCCGCAACGCGCTGATTTTCGATTCTTCCACCGCCTGCGCGTGCGCTGGGTGGAGGTGGACATGCAGAAGATCGTCTTCAACGGCCATTACGCGATGTACCTCGACACCGCCATGGGCGACTACTGGCGTGAGCTGGCCTTGCCCTACGAGGCCTCGATGGAACTGCTGGGCGGCGAGCTGTACGTGAAGCGCCTGGCGCTCGAATACCACGCTTCGGCCCACTACGACGACGTGCTCGATGTCGGCCTGAGCTGCCGGCGCATCGGCAACTCATCGATCGAACTGCTGGGCGGCATTTTCCGGGGCGAGCAGTTGCTGGTGTCGGGCGAGCTGCTGTACGTGTTCGCAGACCCGGCCACGCAGACCTCGCGCCGTGTGCCCGACGCCTTGCGCAGCTTGCTGCTGGACCACGCAGCAGGCCAACCGGTGGTGCAAGTGCGCAGCGGCGACTGGGGCACGCTGGGCGCGGACGCGGCCCACGTGCGCACCGAGGTGTTTGTGCAAGAGCAGGCCATTCCCCTCGATGAGGAATGGGACGAGGCCGACGCCACGGCCGTGCATGCCGTGGTCTACAACCGCCTGGACCAGGCCCTGGCCACGGGCCGACTGCTGGTGCATGCGCCCGGGGTGGCACGCATCGGCCGCATGGCCGTGCTGCGCCCCATGCGGGGCACCGGCCTGGGGGCCGATGTGTTGCGCACCCTGATGGACGCGGCCCGCCAGCGCGGCGACCGCGAGGTGCTGCTGCATGCCCAGACGAGCGCCCGCGGGTTCTACGAGCGGCAGGGCTTCCAGCCGCGTGGCGAGGTGTTCTACGAGGTCGACATCCCGCACATCGAAATGGTGCGGGTGCTCTGAGCTTCGTTCAGATGTCGGCGAGCAGCGGGTAGGGCAGGGGCTGCACCACCAGCGCCGGGCCATCGGGCGAGCCCAGGTGCAAGGCCGTGCCGGCCGCACTGGCCGTCACCTGCACCACGGCCAGCAGATCGACCCCGCCGGCGGGCGACACGGCGGCTTGCACCACCACGCCGCTGGGTTGGTCGGCCGCGTCGCCGGCCAGGAACACCTCCTGCCCGGGGCTGGGGGCCTGCGCCAGACCCTCAAGACCTTCAGCATGGGCCAGGCAGGTGCGGCGCTTCAGGGTGCCACGGAACTGGCTGCGGGCCACCACCTCCTGCCCCGGGTAGCAGCCTTTCTTGAAACTCACGCCGCCCACCGATTCGTGGTTCAGCATCTGGGGCACAAAGCTGTCGGTCTGCGTGGCGCCGGGGGTGGGCACAGCCGCCAACACCTCCGACCAGGCCCAGAGCGACTCGGACAAGGCCGGGCCAGGCACGGCGGCGTCTGATGCCGGGCCGATCCACAGCGCCCGGGCCACGCCGGCCGCCGGGTACAAGGCCACGGCGTGCCCCGCCGCATGGGGGGCGGCTGACCAAGGCAGGCTGCCCGCGGGCAGGGCGGCCAGGGCGGCTTCGCCGGCCAGGCCTCGCACGGCCAATTCGGCACTGGCATCGTCGAGTTTGACCTTGGCGCGCAGCACGAACATGGACAGGCGCTTCAAGGTGGCTGCCAGCAACTCTTTGGGGCACACCAGCCAGATTTCGGCCGCGCTCAGGCGCAGCAGGACAAAGCTGGCCAGCAGCCGCCCCTTGGCCGAGCAGTAGCCCGCCAGGCGGGCCTGGCCGTCAGGCAATAGCACCACGTCCTGGGTCAATTGACCATGCAGGAACGAAGCAGCATCGTCGCCACGGGCGCGAATCACGCCCAGAGCGGACAAGGGCGCCACACCGTGCAGCAGCGCTTGGGGAGAATTCATGGCTTGTGTCATGCGTGAATTATCATCCCCCGTCAAAAACTTGTTCGCGATGGGGCTTGGGCTGTGCGTGCTTTGCTGGTGATGTTGGTATTGGTGGCAGCAGCCCTGGGCGGTGCCGTGTACTGGTGGCTGGATGCGCCCATGCGCCTGGCCGCCCCCACGATCGACTTGTCGATCGAGCCCGGCACCTCGCCACGCGCCCTGGCGCAGGACGTGCAGGATGCCGGTGTGGACGTGAACCCGCTGTTCCTGTATGCCTGGTTCCGCTTCTCGGGCCAGGCCCGTGGCATCAAGGCAGGCAGCTATGAGCTGGATGCCACCATCACGCCCAGGCGGCTGTTGAGCAAACTGGTGCGCGGCGAAGAGGCCCTGCGTGCCGTCACCCTGGTCGAGGGCTGGAACTGGCGACAGGTGCGTCAGGCCCTGGCGCGGGCCGATCAGCTCAAGGGCGACAGCACCGAGCTCGACGACGCCGCCATCATGACCCGCCTGGGGCGCCCCGGCACCTTGCCCGAGGGCCGCTTCTACCCCGACACCTACACCTACTCCAAGGGCAGCAGCGACCTGGCCGTGCTGCAGCGCGCGCTGCGTGCCATGGACAAAAAGCTCGAGGCGGCCTGGCAGGCGCGAGACCCCAACCTGCCGCTGAAATCGCCCGATGAGGCCCTGATCCTGGCCAGCATCGTCGAAAAGGAAACCGGGCGTGGCAGCGACCGCCCCCTGATCGCCAGCGTGTTCGTGAACCGGCTGCGCTCAGGCATGCTGCTGCAGACCGACCCGACCGTCATCTACGGCATGGGCGAGCGCTTTGACGGCAATCTGCGCAAACGAGACCTGCTGACCGACACGCCCTGGAACACCTACACCCGCGCCGGCCTGCCACCCACCCCCATTGCCATGCCCGGCCGGGGTGCCTTGCTGGCCGCCGTGCACCCTGCCGAGAGCCGTTCGCTGTACTTTGTCGCACGCGGCGACGGCAGCAGCCATTTCAGCGCCACCCTTGACGAGCACAATCGGGCCGTCAATCAATTTCAGCGTCGCCCATGACCCCAACCACCCCCGGCTTGTTCATCAGCTTTGAAGGCATCGACGGTGCCGGCAAGACCACGCACATCGAGGGCCTGGTGGCGGCCTTCCGCGCCCAGGGGCGGGTGGTGTGCCAGACCCGCGAACCCGGAGGCACGCCGCTGGCCGAAAAGCTGCGCGCCCTGGTGCTGAACGACGCCATGGACCCTCTGACCGAGGCCTTGCTGATTTTTGCCGCCCGACGCGACCATCTGCAGCAGGTGATTGAGCCAGCCCTGGCCCGTGGCGAGGTGGTGGTGTGCGACCGCTTCACCGACGCCACCTTTGCCTACCAGGGCGGCGGCCGGGGCTTTGACCTGGACACGCTGGCCCAGCTCGAGCGCATGGTGCAAGGCCGACCCGGCGGCAGCCTGCGGCAGCCCGACCTCACGATCTGGTTCGATCTGGACCCGGCAGTGGCCGCTGAACGCCTGGCCGATGCCCGCGTGCCCGACCGGTTCGAATCGCAGCCCGTGGCCTTCTTTGGCCAGGTGGCGGCCGGCTATGCGGCCCGAGCGGCCGCTGAGCCCAGCCGCTTTGAGCGCATCGATGCGGCCCAAAGCCGGCACCAGGTGTGGCAGCAGATCACCCGGGTGCTGGTGCGCAAGGGCTGGCTGGCCATCATGGTGGCCGCCCACGGAGGCCCGCAATGAGCGATGAGCGCGACACCCGTTTGCCCCTGGCGCCCTGGTTGCAGCGGCAGCTCGACAACCTGCTGAGCCAGCGCGGCCACGCCTGGCTGCTGCAAGGCCCCTCGGGCCTGGGCCAGTACCCACTGGGCCTGGCCCTGGTCGAGGCCTGGCTGTGTGACGCCCCCACGCCCCACGGCGCCTGTGGCCAGTGCGCCAGCTGCCATGCCGTGCGCGTGCGCACCCATCCCGACCTGATGGTGCTGATGCCCGAGACGGCCCTGCTGGCCTTGGGCTGGCCCCTGTCGGAGAAGGCGCAGTCCGAGATCGACGATAAAAAACGCAAGGCCAGCCGTGAGATCCGTGTCGAGGCCATGCGTGAGGCCGTGCAGTTCGCCCAGCGCACCTCGTCGCGCGGGCGCGGCAAGGCCGTGCTGGTGTATCCGGCCGAAGACATGAACCACATCACGGCCAACGCACTGCTCAAGACCCTGGAGGAACCCCCGGGCGATGTGCGCTTTGTGCTGGCCAGCGAGGCCGCCCACCAGTTGCTGCCGACCATCCGCAGCCGTTGCCTGACGCACTCACTGGTCTGGCCGGGGGCTGACGAGGCGGGCCATTGGCTGGCGGGGCAGGGGTTGCCGGCCGCTGCCGCCACGGTCCTGCTGCGCGCCGCGGGCGGGCGCCCCGAAGACGCCTTGATGCTGGCCGCGGAAGGCCTGACACCTGAATCCTGGGCCCAGTTGCCCCGCGCGCTGCTGCGGGGCGACCCTGGCGTGTTGGCCAACTGGCCCGCGGCGCGCAACATCCAGAGTCTGCAGAAGATCTGCCACGACCTGCTGGCCATGGCCTCAGGGGCGGCGCCGCGCTATTTCGCGGCCAACGAGTTGCCCCGGCCTCCGGCCCACAAGGTGCTGCTGCGCTGGGCCCGCAGCCTGAGCGAAGCGGCGCGCACGGCAGATCACCCCTATAACCCCGGTTTGATGTTGGAAGCGCTTGTGAGCGAGGCGCAAATCGCCCTAAACTCGGCCACAGAGTCCACGCCATGAACAGTCCCAGTACCCCGCGCCCCAGTGTTGTGCAACTCGCCATCAAGGAAAAGGGCGCTTTGTATGCTGCCTACATTCCCTTGTTTGCCGAGGGGGGCATGTTCATCCCCACCGCGCGCGACTACCGACTGGGCGACGATGTGTACGTGTTGCTCTCCTTGCCGGACGATCCTCAGCGCTACCCGATTGCCGGGCGGGTGGCCTGGGTCACACCGCCGCGCGCTGCCGGCAACCGCACCCAGGGTGTGGGCATCCAGTTTCCACGTGATGAAAAATCTCGCCTGCTGAAGATCAAGATCGAGGAAATGCTGGGCAGCCACCTGGCCTCCGAGCGCCCAACCCAGACCATCTGAAGCCTGCCGGCCCCCCGTGTGCTGCGGGTCGGACCAGCCCCTGTTTGAATGATGCCCGCCCTGATGCGGGCCTTGCCGTTGAGTTTTTCATGTTTGTCGATTCCCACTGCCACCTGACCTTTCCCGAGCTGACAGCCGAGTTGCCGGCCATTCGGCGTGCCATGGCCGAAGCCCGGGTCGACCGTGCGCTGTGCATCTGCACCACGCTCGAAGAGTTTGAATCCGTCCATGCGCTCGCCCTGCAGCACGACAATTTCTGGTGCACCGTGGGCGTGCACCCCGACAACGAAGGCGTGCTCGAGCCCAGTCTGGACGACCTGCTGCAGCGGGCGGCACTGCCACGGGTGGTGGGTATCGGCGAGACCGGGCTTGACTACTACCGCCTGGGCGAACGCACCGTGGCCGACATGGCCTGGCAGCGTGAGCGCTTCCGCACCCACATCCGAGCCGCGCAGGCCTGCGCCAAGCCGCTGGTGATCCACACCCGCAGCGCCTCGGACGACACCCTGGCCCTGTTGCGTGAAATGGGCGAAGACGGGCGTGAAGGCTCGGCCGGCGGCGTGTTCCATTGCTTCACCGAAAGCCTGCAGGTGGCCCGCGCGGCGCTGGACCTGGGCTTTTACATCTCGTTTTCCGGCATCCTGACCTTCAAGAGTGCCAGCGATCTGCGTGAGGTGGCGGGCTTTGTGCCGCTGGACCGCATGCTGATCGAAACCGACAGCCCCTACCTGGCCCCGGTGCCTTACCGTGGCAAGACCAACAACCCCTCGTACGTGCCCCACGTGGCGGCCCAGATCGGGCAACTGCGCGGCCTGAGCGCCGAGGCCGTGGGCGCTCAGACCAGCGCCAACTTCGAGCGCCTGTTCCGGGGCGTGATGAGCCCAGCCACCGGGAATGCCGCATGACACCCAACCGCCGCCAATGCCTGCTCGCCCTGGGCGCCAGTGCCAGCCTGACTTTGCTGGGCCAGCCCGCGCGTGCCGGCTCTTTTGAAGACTTTTTCACCGCCATCCGGCGCAATGACGCCAGCACCCTGCAGGCTTTGATACGCCGTGGCTTTGACCCCAACACGGTGGATGAAACCGGCCAACCCGGCCTGATGATGGCGGTCGATCTGCAATCGGTGCGCGCCGTCGAAGCGCTGCTGAGCGCACCCAACATCCAGGCCGAGGTGCGCAACAAAAAGGGGGAGAGTGCCCTCATGCTGTGCGCCATCCGGGGTGATCTGGTTCTGGCCAAGCTGCTGATCGAGCACGATGCCGATGTCAACAAGACCGGCTGGACGCCGCTGCACTACGCGGCCTCAGGCACCACGCCCAACCAGGTCGAGATGGTGCGCCTGCTGCTGGACAACTCGGCCTACATCGATGCGGCCTCGCCCAATGGCAGCACGCCGCTGATGATGGCAGCCATGTATGGGCGCAGCGATGTGCTCAAGGTGCTGATCGAAGAGGGGGCGGATGCCTCGCTGCGCAATGAGAAGGGCCTGACCGCCATCGACTTTGCCCAGCAGGTGGGGCGCACCGCCAATGTCGAGGCGATTGCCTCGGCCCTGCGTGCCCGCCAGCCCAAGGGCACCTGGTGAGCGCCGAGACGACCCAAGCCACGGCCCTGGCGGCATTTGACCATGTGGTGGCAGCCTCATCCGGCTTCAGGGCCCGGGAGGGGCAGCGCCACATGGCCGAGCTGGTGGCACAGACCTTCAGCACCCCCACGCTGGGCAAATGCGAGGATGAACCCGAACGCGCCTTTGCGGTGATCGAGGCCGGTACCGGCGTGGGCAAATCGATTGCCTATGCGGCCCCCGCCATTGCCGCAGCCCTGGCACGCAAGACCCGGGTGATCATCTCGACCGCCACCGTGGCCTTGCAAGAGCAGCTGGTGCACAAAGACCTGCCCCTGCTCAGCCAGCTGATGCCCGAGCCCTTCACCCACGCCCTGGCCAAGGGACGCGGGCGCTACGTCTGCAAATACAAGCTGATGCGCTGGGTGAACGGCGAGGGGGAGCCTGATCTTTTTGCCGATGAGCTGCCGGCGGGCACAGCCCCGAGCGCGTCGAGCAACGGACGCGCGCCGACCGAGTACCAGCTTCATTTCTACCGCCAGATGGCCACCGAGTTGAAGGAGCGTCGCTGGGACGGCGACCGCGACACGCTGGCCGTGCCACCCAGCCCCGAAATGTGGAGCCCGGTGGCCGCCGAAGCCAGCAGCTGCACCGCCAAGCATTGCCCCGATTACCAGGACTGTGTCTACTTCGACCAGCGCAAGGCCCTGGCCGCCTCGCAGGTGATCGTGGCCAACCACGACCTGCTGCTGGCCACGCTGAATGGCAACACGCTGCCCGATCTGTCGGATTGTCTGCTGGTGTTGGACGAAGGCCACCACCTGCCCGCCGTGGCCTTGAACCATTTCCAGGAAAGCACCGATCTGACCCGGCTGCGCTGGGTCGAACAACTGGCGCTGCGCGCCCGCAAGACGGCCGAGATGCTCGACCTGGATGCGGCAGCCGAACTGACAGGGCAGGGCAGTGCGCTCAAAACCCATCTCAATGAGGTGGCCCAGCAGGCCCTGGCCCTGTACCGCCCCAAGGGCCTGAGCGACGAGCCGGTGGAATTGCTGCCCATCGGGCCCTTGCCTGGCGTGCTGAGCAACCCGGTGAGCGAGGTGCTGACGATTTCGGGCGCCATGCTCAAGCACCTGCAGGCCATTTCGGCCGCGCTGCGTACCCAGATGAAGGAGCGGCCCGAGGACTCGCGCGAGCTGGCCACGCATTACGTGCAACTGGGGGTGCTGGCCCCGCGCCTGGAGGCC
>Ga0208269_100077_pt1 | contig 78491 bp, 73 predicted proteins | sample LakWasMe88_LOW11_2_FD_183912 | JGI IMG/M metagenome (GOLD analysis project Ga0208269, IMG submission 183912) | Freshwater sediment methanotrophic microbial communities from Lake Washington under simulated oxygen tension - Sediment Metagenome... | ecosystem: Environmental > Aquatic > Freshwater >...
TTAATATGTCGCCATGTGATGCACTACGCTGAATGACAGGATAACTTCATTATTTTACACGGGCATCACTGCTGAATCTTATGTGCGCGCGCGAATAAAATCCACCTTTCGCACCATGGCACCTTTGATCTCTCCTTGGAAGATGGCATCACGGGAAAAATCAGCGTCCTAGTCCTAAAGTATGGCTTTTGAAAGTTAACAGGTCGGTGATGTCGTCTGCCATGTCACGCCCCCTAGACGCCAATCGTGAACTAGCACCCAATCCGTCGTACGCCTTCATCATCAACTGGCTTTAATGACAAACCGAAAATGCCAAAGATCACAACCTCAGTCACTCAATCAGATGGAACGCCCAAGGAATTCCAGCAAAATGAATACAAGCTATCCGGCGTAACCTTAGCCAGGACGGAATACATTAATCAATCAACACTTGAGATCCGAATGCCTTCTGGGTGCTATCAAGACCCAAAGATAGAGCGACTGACTGACCGCAATTTCATGGCTTGGCTACCTGTTGATTTTGGAGACGGTACCATTGACGTAGACGTTGCCAGCGAGTTGGCCTCAGATGCGCCCGACTATTCACGAGGTTTCATTGGCTTAGCCTACCGAATAGACGACAAGGGGTACTTCGAAAATATTTACCTTCGTCCGATAAATAGCGTCTCAGATGATCAAGTACGACGCAATCACACCATTCAATATGCAGCGTATCCCGACTTCCCTTTTGATCAGCTGCGTTCGCAATTTCCAGAAAAGTATGAAACATATGCTGACATTTCAACTGAGCAGTGGATTCACATGCGTCTAAAAGTAAACGGCCCACGTGTGGAGCTTTACCTTAATGGATGCAAACGTCCCGCTTTTCTTGTTGATGACATGAAATTGGGCGCAACACAGAGAGGTGGCGTAGGCATATGGATCGAGTCCGGAACTGTCGCACACTTTAAAAACTTTCAAATCCTAATCAACAACTGAAGAAATTTAAAATCAATACACCAGCCATCCATCCTTAAAAATCAAAAACCAATCGAGATGGCCAGTGTTTATAGATATTTCAAAGCAGTCCAAAATCAATCAATAGATTACATTGCAAATTCAACTGGACTGGGCGTAACATACGCACGCATAAGAGATGCGCCGTCATTGATGATATAAAAAATTGCTATGGTCATACTTAAAGGAGCATGCCACTCAAGCCACCCTAAAGAAATATTAATAATTTTGATGCAAAATTCTCCCAGTGATGCTGCGCAGGCTTAGACCGACAAACCATGAACCTTCTCCTTGTTGAAGACGATCCGATGCTGGGTGAATCCATCTGCGACGGTGCACGCCAGTGCGGGTGGGTGATCGATCACGTCGGAAATGCAACTTCCGCTCGCAGTGCGTTGGTGGATCACCGCTATGCCGCAGTTCTGCTGGATATAGGTCTTCCTGGGGATTCGGGTTTGTCAGTGCTGCGAACTATGCGAGGTCGCTACGACACCACCCCCGTTCTCATCCTCACTGCGCGAGGCCAACTTAGCGAGCGTATTGCCGGACTGGACGCAGGCGCAGACGACTATCTGGTCAAACCATTCCAATTCGATGAGCTCTGGGCGCGTGTGCGCTCGGTGATTCGCCGTAGCCAGGGACGTGTGGTGCCCGTGTTCACATACGGGGACGTGTGCATCGACCGCGGCAAGCGCGTCGTAACGAAGGCCGGCACCGAGGTGGTGCTCAGTGCACATGAGTACCGAACATTGATGGCATTGATTGAGCGGCCCGGCCATGTGGTCACTCGTGATCACTTGCACGATATTGTTTACGGCACTGCTAGCAACGTCGAAAGCAACACCATTGCAGTGTTCATCCATCAGTTGCGCCGCAAGCTTGGGGACGATTTGATCCGGACAGTTCATGGGTTAGGCTACGTCGTTGGGCGGCCAAGCGCATGAAGGTGCGCTCGTTCAACACGCGGCTCATCCTGGTGATTAGCGCGGCGATCGCCTTGTGCTGGACGACGGTACTCGGCGTTGTATTGACACAGCTTTCCCTCAATCGAACCAGCACCTGGGACGAAAAACTCGGTGCCATAGCTACTCAACTTTTGGTCACCATTCCCGCTGACAGTGATTTCAATGGGAGAGGCCGGCCAGGCTTGAAGTTGCGGGAACATGTGGGCTCTGAACGTGAGCAATTGGTCTTTCAGGTCTGGGTCGATCACAGGCGAATGGTCGCCAGCACGCCCGGAGCACCCGATTTTCCACTTCAGCCCGACTTTGCCGATGGCGCGGCCTCCACCCACGTACAAGGCCGGATGTGGCGAGTCTATTCCGCGTCCGATAGTACGGGGCGCGTGACGGTCCAGGTGGGCAACCTGCAGAGCGTCGTTGACATGGATATGCGCCACGAAGCGGCGCATGCGCTGGTCCTGGCGACGGTTCTGCTGCTAGTCGCAGGATGGGTAATGTGGCTTGCTACTCAAAGGGCGCTTCAACCCGTGCGTTCCCTCGGGGACGCGATGCGTCAGCGCCGACGTTTCGATTTCACTGCGTTGCCGCTTGATCGATTGCCACGCGAACTGCATCCCCTGGTAGATTCCTTCAACCATGTCCTTAAGCAACTCGACGGAGCCATCGAAGACGAGCGGCGTTTCATCGGGGATGCTGCTCATGAACTTCGCACGCCACTGTCTGCTTTGCAGGCACAAGCCGAGATCGCACTTTGTGCCACAGGGCTCCAGGAAAAGGATGCCGCACTCAGGAAGTTGCTGTTGGTCGCCAAGCGCAGCACCCGCTTATCCGAACAACTGCTCGACTTAGCCAGCATTAATGCCGGCGCCAAAGCCCCCAAGCGGATGCTGGCTGACTTGAACAAATTGGTGCAGCATGTTTCCCAGGAGTTCGAGGTCTATGCCAGCCTGAATCAGCGCTCGCTTTACTTGGATGTGCATGCATGTCGCATCTCCTGCGATATCGATGAAATCGGCATTTTGCTTCGCAACCTCATGCACAACGCCGTGCGCTACACCCGCGACGGCGGCAATGTGCTTGTGCGCTGCGGTTACCGGGTTGTTGAGGAGGCTCAGGTGATGCCGACGGCATTTCTGGAGGTCTCCGATGATGGGCCAGGTGTTCCGGTCGAAGAACGTGAGACTATTTTCATGCGGTTCCACCGTGTAGCAGGTACACCCGTGCGCGGCAGCGGCATTGGCCTGTCGCTGGTGGCGAGCATTGCAGAATCCCATGGTGCCCTCATCCAAACGGGCACTGGTTTGGAGGGCCGAGGACTCATGGTGCGTGTTGTGTTTCCAGCAATTGCCGAGCAAGGGTCTGCTGGCTGATCGAGGCCTTACTTCGATGCGGGCAGCCATATCCGGCTAACAGCAGGCTCATGACCGCGCGTTGCCTCGCAATTTTTGAGAATGCCGAGGCACTGTGAGCCCGCAATCGGCGCCGTTTTCCCGGAATGTGCCGTTCTTTAAAACATTCTTAACCAGCCTAAAAATCTCCTAAACCCGCATAGGCAGTATCCGGATTTGCAGGCGTGTCGTATCGACATGCTCCGAGATAGGACAGGTCCATGTTAGATCGCAGCAAACTCCGTCAGACCAAGGCGGTGATCGGGCTGTGACGAGGGGTATGGACTGTCCGCAATGTGTCATAGAAAGGACCAAGCCATGTCTCTCCCTACATTCACCCGTCATCCAAAAAGGCCCAAAGGACTGCACGTCATGGCCTCATTGATGTTCTTTGCCTCCTGGATGGGGGCAGCCCAGGCGCAGGACAGCCAGGTCCGAGACACGAGCGCTCAATGGGCGTTAGGCTTTGGTGGCGTGGTACTCGACAAGCCTTATCGCGATTTCAGCCGCGAGGTGAAGCCTTTGCCTGTCGTGTCCTATGAGAGCAAGTGGATCAGCGCTGGCGTCCCTGCCGTTGACGTCAAACTGTATTCGCTGGGCACGCTCTCCCTTCGTCTGCGAGCTCGTTGGACGGCTGACGGCTACTCTTCCACCGACTCCCCGATCCTCAGTGGAATGGATGAGCGGAAATCCAGCCTGTGGGCGGGCGGCGCGGTGATCTGGAAGACCGACCTTGCCAATCTCAGCGGCGAAGTGCTGGCCGATGCCATGGGAAACAGCAAAGGGGCCCGCGCCAAGTTCCAGATCGATCGTCGATTCAGTTCCGGTACGCTTGGCTTGACGCCTCGCCTAGCTGTCGAATGGGTCGACTCCAAGTACGTTGACTACTACTACGGTGTGAGGAAATCTGAGGCCATTGCGGGCAGAGCCTTCTATGAAGGCCAGGCTACCGCGAACCTTCAACTCGGCCTGCGCATGGACTACTCGCCCGTACCGCACCATTCTGTGTTCGTGGACCTGGGTGCCACCCGCTATGGCAACGGCATCAAGGACAGCCCCATTGTGGATAAGGCCACGGGAGCGGCCGTCGCTCTCGGCTATGCCTACCGCTTCTAACTCTGCCAATCGCTAGAGCCCCCTCTATTCAAGCCACGAAGTCGCTGCAGTAAACGGCACAGGAGAAATCGGAATGAAGGCGATCCAGCTTCTTATTTTAGTGATATGCGTCCAGTTCACTCACGGCTGGGCCAGCCAAGCCGTGACGCAGCCCCATGCTTCCTCGGGCGACACGCAATTGGCGACTGTTGCCTTTGCATCACGCGACGGGGTGGCAAGTGTCGGGTTGGACACTGATGCCGGTACAGGGGCGTCACCAACTGGCACGCGCCCTTCCATCGACTTGTCGAGTGCCCGGACGCCAGAGCGGGCACCAAAAGATGAAATGGACTATGAGATGCCTCGAACTAAGGCGGATGTTCTTGATCCCTGGGAAGGCTTCAACCGCAAAGTGCACAGCTTCAATAACGTGCTGGACCTCTTGTTGTTGCGTCCTGTGGCAGTTGGCTACAACAGGATCACGCCCACTACCGTGCAATCAGGGGTGTCACGTTTCTTCGGCAATCTTCGCCTGCCAGCCACCGCGGTCAACCAAGCGTTGCAGGGTCGCCCTGTACAGGCCGGCCAATCGCTCGGACGATTTATCGTGAATTCGACGGCGGGAATAGCAGGTGTATTTGATCCAGCCACACGCATCGGTCTTCGCAAGCAGGAGGGTGAGGACTTTGGTCAGACGCTGGCCGTCTGGGGTTGGCAGGAATCTCGTTATCTAGTGGTGCCACTACTCGGGCCACGGACCGTGCGCGATACTATTGCCGTTACAGGCGACGCTGTGCTGTCACCCATCGGTCAGATTGACAGTTCCAGTGTCGCCGACAAGCTTCAGATATTGCAGATGATTGACGGACGGGCTCAGATGCTGTCCGTGGATCCACAGGGCAGGGATTCAGTTGACGACTACCTTTTAGTCCGCGATACCTGGGTGCATCGACGACAAAGGCAGATTGAGCAAAATATGTACGGTAACAGGCTCGATTGAGGAACCCATGGTGGATCGCCCACATGCAGTTGAGCATAGGCCTATTCAATGCGGCAACGCCAATGCGAGCAAAGACAGTAGGCATTTCCCCGCTCAGTGACACAACACCTGTGCGTAGGGTCGCGATCATTCAAACTTTCCCGTTGCCGCAATTTCTAACAGTTGGTCGATTACATACCGCAGGCGAGGACTCAATTTGCTTCTCTGGGGCCAGACAGCGTGGATCTCCACGTCGGGACCGGCCACCGCTGAGAGCACCTCCTGCAGCTCTCCGGCCGCGATTCGCTCGCGCACCATCGACACGGGCAGTTGCAGCAGCCCCATGCCCGCCACTGCAGCGTCGACCATGGCTTCACCGTCGCTGACTTGGTGGGTGGAATGTGGTGTGTACTGACCAGGAATATCGCCTTCGCAAACGAACCAGCTCAGCGGTGGTCCATTCGGGGTACCAACGATGCAGCGGTGCGTTGAAACGTCGGCCAAAGTCGCCGGGATGCCATAACGCCTCAAGTAGGCTGGGGACGCGCAAATGACCCGCCTTTGCTGCGCCAAACGCCGTGCCACCAGGTGGCTGCTGTCGGCTAGTCGGCCGAAGCGGATGGCGAGGTCCACATCCTCGCTCAGAAGATCACTGGTGGCGTCAGTGAAGGTCAGCGTGAGGCTGATGCCTGGGTGCGGACGCACGATTTCCATCAACGCAGGCAGCAGCACGCGCCGCCCGAACGCCACCGGCATATCAATGTGGAGCCGTCCGCTGAGTACCTGGTTGCTGGAGGACAAAGCCGTCTGCGCCGCCGTCACCTCGTCCAGCGCGGACAGGCAGGCCGCCAAGTAGGCCTCACCGTCGGAGGTCAGCCGCGTCAGGCGCGTTGTCCGGTGAAAGAGCTTGAAGCCCAACCGAGTCTCCAGGCGGGTAATGCTCTTTCCCACCGCTGATTTGGTCAAGCCCAGTTGGTCCCCCGCCTTGGTGAAAGTGCCCGCACGCGCCGCTGCCACAAACACAGCGATGCCTGAAAAGGGGTCCTGCTCGTCCATTGTGTCCCCTCAGGATACTTTGTTTGGAAATTAGGTTGATTATCTATCCCCCATTCAACCATACGATGGCGGCACCACAGAGGAAAAGCGACCTCAGTCGACCTCCTCAACTTCCTCACAAGCTTTAAAGGAGCTATTTACATGCCCGTCGTTCGTGTCAGTTGGTTCGAAGGAAAAGACCAGACCCAAAAAGCCGCAGTGGCTGCCGAGATCACCCAGAGCATCGTGGAGCACACCGGCACCGACCCCAATTACATCTACGTGATTTTCGAAGACGTAAAGGCCTCCGATTGGGCGGGTGCCGGCAAGCTGTACGGAGAAGCCAATCCCAATTGACGGAGTTCTGACATGTCTGTGTTGACCCCAGCGCGCCAGATGCTGGCCGCCCTGAGCGCGGGACTGATGATCAGTCTGACCACGCCAGGCGCCTCGGCTGAGCCCGCCGTTGCGGTACTGGGCCGCGACTTCACTTTCCCCGAAGTGCTGCCGGGCATGCCACGAAAGCTGTCTGACGTGGCGGGCTTGCAGATCAATAGCTTCACCACCAACGATGGGGCAAAACTGGCCTATTGGGAGGTTGGTCGAGGCCAACCTCTGGTCTTTGTGCCAGGCTGGTCCGCCCATGGGGCTCAGTACATCAACCTCTTGCACTTGCTCTCGCGTACCCACCACGTTTACGTGTTGGACCCGCGCAATCAGGGGCTTTCGCAAAAGGTAAGTTATGGCAACCGCATCGCCCGTCACGCAATGGACCTGCGACAGTTCGGTGAGCACCTTGGTCTGGCATCAGCCGCCTATGTAGGGCACTCGATGGGCGCCGCCATTTTGTGGAACTACATTGATCTGTTTGGCACTGCGGCTATTAGCAAAGCCGTGTTCGTCGACGAACCGATCAGCATTTACTCGCACTCAGATTGGACAGAGCAGGAACGACTGAATGCGGGCGGCAGCACGACCTCACCCGAGCGCATGGTGGCCGCGTTCACCGCGGGAGGCCCGGTGAATACCCTGATCACTGATCTCAAGGTGTTGGAACGCTCGCAGCGCTTGGATTCGCCCTACTACCGCAACTCAGAGCTTTTTGCCGCTTCAGTCGTGCAAAGCGACCCAGCAGCCCTGGCTCGCGTGTTGTTCAACCATACGGTTAACGATTGGCGCGATGTGGTGATCCACAAGCTGGACATCCCCGTGGCCATATTTTCGGGTGATGAAAGCAACAATCTGCCGAGCCAACGCTGGGCTCAGTCCGCAGTGCCGGGTTCAACGCTTTTCACCTACAGCAGCGAAGAACAAGGCGATCACTTCCTGATGTTCAAAAATCCACTGAGGTTCAGCCAAGACTTGCTCTCGTTTTTGCAACGCTGAATGAACCTGGGACTTTGGCGATGCATCAATCTGCCGAACATGCTGTCACTGTGCTGATTAGCAGACGCGTCAAGAACGGACAAGAGACGGCTTTTGAACCCTTGTGTCAGCAGTTGATGGAGGTCGCCTCGGAATTCAAAGGCTATTTAGGCTCGCAACTGGTGAAGCCGGACGAGGATCCGGACGGTGAGGTGGGGCTCTACCACGTCGTCCTGGCCTTTGACAGTCACACCAACTTAGAAGCGTGGCAACGGGCTCCCGCCCGCTGTCTTGGACTGGCGGCAATGGCGCCGCTGCTTGAGGGACGGCATTCAATACGACACGTTTCGGGTCTTGGGCTTTGGTTTCAGCCACCACAAGGGTTAGCTCCCGCGCCGCCTCCTCGCTGGAAGGTGGCACTCGTCACTTGGTTGGGCATCTACCCAACTGTGGGTCTCGTTTTCAGTGTGCTGACCCCGCTGCTCCTAGCCTGGCCATGGTGGGCCCGCCTGGGGATGATGACAGCACTGGTCGTCACGGCGATGACCTGGTTGGTGGCGCCACAACTCACGCGCTGGATGCGCCCTTGGCTGTACCGCATGCGGCCCTCTGTTGAAAAACACCGACCATGAGCCACAGGACCTTGTGCAAAGTGCCTGTAGGACACATCGTGCCCCATCTAGGGGCTTCGTTCTTGAGTCCTTACGGACCTCTTTCAAAAGGCTTGCGCCGCACCTACCCAAGGTCCAGGCGTATACCTATGGGATCACCGCTGGCTTGTGAGAAGACACTTTCGCATTCAACTGGCAGCTTGCAAATGGTTGGCCGAAACCCGGCCACCAATTCTGCTGGAGAGGGCTTTGGCAGCCAGCCCCAGGGCTTCGGTCACCTGCGGAATCGACGGACGTTGTACCTGGTCTATGCGTTCGGCGTAGGGAATTGTCAGAGCGGCCATCGCCCGCCCCTGGGTATCCAGCACTGGAAAGCTGATGGCGTACAAACCTCGCACCTGCACACTTGGTACCGACTCATACCCTGTAGATCGAATCACCGCAAGGAGGTTTTCAATTTGGGGGTTGGCCTGCTCTGGACGCCTTTGCAACGACTCTTCCAGCCGCAGCTTGCGTGTTTCCTCATCTTGAAATGCCAACAACACTCGGCCCGAAGCCGATATCAAGACATCCAGCTCCGAACCAGCTCGCACGGCAAAGCCCATACCGCTGGGGGTGTCCACCTTGCACAAGACCACCTGCTTGCCTTGTCCGTAAACAGTAAGGTGGCAAGACTGATCCAATTGACCTGCCAATCGCTGCATGATGGGCATGGCTTCGGTCAGCAGTCGATGCGTGGGGGGGTTGATGTGGGCCAGCTCGAAGAGTTTGGTGGTGATCCCGTAAGTGTTCTCATCCACCAATGTCAAGTAGTTGCGACCGACCAAGCAGGCGATCATGCGATAGATCTCACTGACACTGCGCCCCAAACGCTGAGCGATGTCCTTTTGGGTCAGTGGCTGTTCGCTGTGGCAAAGCGTCTCAAGGATATCCAGGCCTTTTTCCAGTGCCGGCGCTGCATAGGTCCGCCCCTCGGTTTCGGCGATGGTTGCTGCCTCGTTGGCGTCTTCTTTCATTCTGAACTCCGAATTCATTTGGGCCATCGCCCCTCAGCCCATCCAGGGCGGCGGGCGACACAGTGCTTATTGTCTTTCACCCAGGAGGCCAGCCCCCCGCCCTCTCCGAACCCAGACGTGTGCTGGGTCTTGACAACACGCACTCTAGTCGACTTGTGCCCCAGACTGTTTGACGATGGCGGCCCATTTATTCAACTCTGCCTTCGTAAAGGCGTTGAACTCTGCGGGCGTATTGCCCACCGGTTCCGCCCCCAACCTCTCAAATTGGCTACGGACCTCTGGCGAACGCACGATGCCCGCGATTTCCTGGGAGAGTTGTTGAACGATGGCAGCCGGGGTCCCAGCGGGGGCCCACAGGCCATACCAAGTCGTGATATTGAAATTGGGGTAGCCGCTTTCCACGAGTGTGGGGACCTCTGGCAGCGCCGCTGCACGGCGCGGGCTGCTCACCGCAAGAGGCCGAAGCGCGCCCGATTTGATGAAGGGCAGGCTGGAGGGCAAGGAGTCAAACATCAACTGCACCTGGCCACCCATCAGATCCGTCAAAGCTGGAGCGCTGCCCTTGTAAGGAATGTGCTGCATGTCGATACCCGCGGCCACTTTGAACGCTTCCGCGCACAGGTGCTGCGAGGTCGCGTTGCCTGCCGATGCAAATGCCAGCGGGGATTTACTGCTCCGAGCCCATCCGATCAACTCTTTCACCGAGCGCACCGGGGATTTCGGGTTAACGGTCAGCACCAAAGGCACATCGGCAAGGTTGCTAATCCCACTGAAATCCGCCAGCGCGTCATAGGGCTGCTTGGGGTACAAGCTTGGGTTTATGACATGAATCGAGGCATTCACGAGCAAGGTGTAGCCATCTGGGGACGCTTTGGCTACACCTTGTGCACCCAGCATGCCGCTTGCACCTGCTTTGTTGTCGATCACCACAGCCTGGCCCAGTCGATTGCTCAGAGGCACGGCCACCGCCCTGGCCAGTACATCAGTGGGTCCTCCAGGCGGAAATGGGACAACCAAACGGATCGGTTTGGTGGGATAGGACTGCTGCGCAATGGCGTTAAAACCGAGGGCGACGAGACCACCGACCAAAAGTTTACGGCGATGGAGTTTAGGCAGAGGGGGGCGGCTCATGATGGAATCTTTCGATTTTTATTTCTGGGATCAAATAGCGCGTGTGATTTGCGCCGCCCCCGACTCCAGCAATGCGTCGATCGCGTCGCTGGCATAGCCCAACTCGCTGAGCAAGCCCCGAGTGTCTGCTCCCAGGCTCTGGGCAGTCTCTCGCCTTGGCAGATAAGCATCATTCACGCGGATCGAGGAGCGAATCGAGGCAATTCGGCCTTCTTGCGGATGTTGTTCGTACTCGATCAAACCAACCGCCGTCAGATGCGGATCCTTGGGCAGAGATTCGAGTGTGTGGCAGGGCTGAACTGCGATGTCGGCTGCGAGCAGCAAATCCAGCCACTCTTGCGTGGTCCGACTGAGCAAGGGAGCCCCTCGAATCTCGAACCACTGGGTCACGTGCCGTGCCCGCGCGGACACGCTGCCAAAGCGAGGGTCGTCCAGGAGATGCGCCCGGTCCGTGGCCCTCAAGAAAGCTCTGACTTGTGGATCGGTGTTGACCGTGAACGAGATCCAGCCATCGGCGGTTCTCACTGGCTTATTGTGGGGACTCAGCAAGCGCTGGTCACCCGGCGGGCCCACCGGCGGCTCGAAGCTTTGTTGTGCCAGATGCTCTTGCAGTACGAAGGCGGCCATCGTTTCAAACATAGGCACCTCCAGGCTACAACCTTCGCCACTGGTTTTTTGAGCAATCAAGGCCGACAGAATCGCCCCGGCGGCGATTTCACCCGCAACGTGGTCACAGATCAACATTGGCATATAGGCGGGCTCACCGTCGCGTGCTTGCATCAAGCCAGCCATGCCCGTAGCCGCTTGCACCACGCTATCGTAGGTGGGACGGCCTGCATACGGGCCGTCTGTGCCGTAGCCCGTGATCAAACAGTAGATTTTTTCTGGATGACGGGCTCGCACACTGGCCGCGTCCAAACCCAAACGAGCCAACGCCTGGGGGCGCATATTGGCGACGATCACGTCGGCCGATTCCACGAGCTTGGCCACCGCCTCGCGCGCGCCCGGTTGCTTCAGATCCAAGCAGATGTTGCGCTTGCCTCGATTGAGGTGGAGATAGGTGCCAGAGTGTTGCCCGGTGGGCGACAGGCCCCCGAGGCCTCGCATCAGATCCCCCTCCGGGCTCTCGACTTTCACGATCTCGGCGCCATATTGGCCCAAGCGCCAAGTGCAAACGGGACCGACCACGACGCTGGTCAGGTCCAACACGCGCAAACCTTTCAAAGGTTGGTAGCTCATGGCGCCTGCACCTCCATCTCAATGGCCAACTGATGACGGTCATCGTAGGCTTTCAACTTCCATCCGCCGTCAACGGGGTCAGCGGTCAAGGTGATAGGACGCTGGCAATAAAGCGGCGCGAGGTGTCGCACAGCAATGCTGCGGGGCGTCACGCCCAGATCCTGTCTGAGGAACTCGGTCAACAACAAAGTCGCCAGTCCGCCATTGACCACCAGATCAGGGAAGCCCTCAATATTGCGCGCGTGCTCACGGTCCAAGTGAATGCGGTGCGAATTGAAGCCCAAGGCCGAGTACTGAAACAGCAGGGTGTCGTCGGGCGTGACGGTTTTGATGTGCGCGGCTCTCACAGGCGTACCCACTGCTACTTCAGCCGTTTTGGACGCATCTACGCGTGCAGGCAGCAGCAGATAGGTTTGGGTTTCGAGCAGTACTGGAGCCGGGTCCTCTTTCAAACGCAATTCGTGGGCCAGAGTGACGACCGCCAAAGGGCCGGCTGCGTTGGCCTTATGAGTCACGCTCACGATGGAGCTGGTCCGCGTGAGTTCAGCCCCGATGGGGATGTCACGATGAAAACTCACCTTGCGCCCCCCCAGCATCAATCGGGGGAGGCCGAAATCCGGCATAGGGACACCCAGTCCCGGAAATCCATCGGCCCGCAACGAAGACTTTGGGGTGTCCGCTGCCAACAGGATGAAGTGCCAGCCTCTCGGCAGGTCACGCCCCTGAGTCAAGCCATCTGGAGCCAAGTCCAACATTGCAGCTACCCGCCGCACGGCAGCCAGGTTACAGCTTTCGTGGCGAATCAAGCTCGACGAATCAGGCACGTCGCCAGCCATGGCAGTAGAGGCCTTTGCCCCCAAGTTAAAACTCATATATGAATCCTTTGATTTGCTGATGGATTTTAATTTCATCCGATCATGGATCAACAGCACAAAAAACCCACCTAGGTGTTTTCACCTATGAATGTTTCATTTCATCAATGAATGCTATAAAGTTTTGACCTGAGACGTACTGTGCCCCCTGGACCAGCACGTTTTCCGATCAACTTCAACCTTCAAGGATGACCATGAGCTTCAAGTTTCATCACATGAACATCTGTACTGACAACCTCCCACGGTTGACCCAGTTCTACAAAACCTTGTTCGATTTGGGCACCATCAACGATGAGGCACACACGGTGATCAGCCGCGAGCGAGAAGATCGCGCATACACAGGTAAGGTCGACTTCCTGACGGATGGCGACATCGAATTTCACTGGTCCGAGCGAGACCTGAACACTGGCTTCAAGATGAAGCAATTCGTCAATCCGATGGGGCATGGGCACTTCTGCTTCCGTACGGATGACATCAAAGGCTTTATGCGCAAATGCAACGAGCGTGGCATCCGCTATTCGGACTACGGGTGCTGGGCTATTCCTGGATGGCATCAAGTGTTTTTGTATGACCCAGACGGCAATTGCATTGAAGTGCATCAGCCCAACGTGTTCTGAACTTGAAACATAACTAAAGGAGACAGCCCATGCCCACCAGCCTTCATCATCTGCCTCAACTCCGTGATGCGGCTACACGCCGCAACATGCTGAAATGGGGCGCAGTCGCCGCTTGCAGTGCCATTGCGGGTAACCCTGCGTTTGCTCAAGGGTCGAATAAGTTCAATCTGAAGATTGCAATTTCGCTGCCGGACAGTCACCCCACACCGGTTGCCTTGAAGGCGGCATGCGCTGAAATCCTGAAGGAATCCGGCGGTCGTCTGGCCATCGAGGTCTACTCGAATGGGCAGCTTGGAAGCGACACGGATACGCTGTCGCAGGTTCGATCCGGGGCAATTGACTTCCTGTGCACTGCCGGAACGATATTTGGCAACCTCGCGCCGGCAGCTGCCATCAACTCGATTGCTTTTGCGTTCCCGGACTACGACACCGTCTGGAAGGCGATGGATGGTGAACTGGGGGGCTATATCCGCGCAGCGCTGGAGAAGGTGAATCTTGTCCCCGTGGGCAAGTTCTTTGACCATGGCTTCCGCCAGGTCACACATACATCCAAAGCAATTTCGTCGCCCAAGGACATCGCTGGCATGAAGATTCGTGTCCCGGCCAGCCCTTTCAATGCCTCTGTGTTCAAAGCTCTGGATGCTTCGCCAGCAACTGTGCCGATCGGGGAGCTTTACACCGCATTGCAAACAAAAGTCGTCGACGGTCAAGAGAATGCATTGCCGACTATTGACGCCACGAAGATCTACGAGGTTCAGAAGTATTGTTCGGCCACTTCTCACTTGTGGGAATACTTCGCCCTGGTCGGTAACAAGCGCAATTGGAACGCCTTGCCCGACGATTTGCGCGCCCTGGCCACCCGGGTTCTCGAGGCTCATGCAATGAAGCAGCGCTCAGCTCACGAAGTGCTCAACTCGACCTTAGAGGCAAAGCTCAAGAGCGCAGGCATGCAATTCAACCGCGTCGATCCGAAGCCTTTCCGGGATGCCTTGCAAAAGGCCGGCTATTACGCCGACTGGCAAAAGAAGTACGGCCCTGAAGGCTGGGCTGTGCTCGAAAAATACACCGGCAAGCTGAGCTGAGTCCTGTACGGCCAGAGGGCTTTTGTCCTCTTCACCGAATCGATTGAAGGCTGGGCTCAACACGAGCCTACGCCTGGGTCGACCTCGCCTGGATCTGCGCGATCCACAGTGCAGATCTGATCCCAACCACCCGCAACGGCACCCCCACAGAGGAGTCTGCGGACCATCCACACGCATTTGGAGACGCAACTTGAAAACGCCAGCGCCGCCCGCTACCACCGCCCTATCTGACGCCAAAGGAACGGTGTCTATTGCCAATTCAGGCCTGCGCCTACTCGACCGTCTTGTGGGCTGGCTGACCGAGGTCCCAGCCGGCCTCTTGGTCTTGACCGAGATCTTGGTCTTATTGGCTGGCGTGGTCAGTCGCTATGTCTTTCATCAACCCCTGACCTGGTCGGACGAGTTGGCATCGACCCTCTTTTTGTGGCTTGCCATGTTGGGTTCGGTCATCGCAGTGCGCCGTTCCGCTCACATGCGAATGACAGCTCTGGTTGATATTGCCTCTCCCAGTCTGAGAACCTTCCTGGATTTGTTTGCGGTCACAGCCGCCTTAACTTTTCTAGTGGTGCTAGGCCATCCGGCTTACGAGTTCGCCTACGAGGAGGCAGTTGTTACCTCCCCTTCCTTAGAAATCTCCAACGCTTGGCGGGCCGCTGCACTACCCATCGGCATCGGGTTCATGGGCTTGTCCTCACTGATCAAGCTGGCTGAGACCACTTCTTGGAAACACCTTATCGCTGCGGTCGCGACCTCCTTGGTATTGGTCACAGCCATCGTTGCAGCGAGCCCGTTGTTTCAGAACCTGGGCAACCTCAACCTGTTCATTTTCTTTGTCGTCATCGTGGCAGTTCTGGTGCTGTCTGGGGTTCCCATTGCCTTCGCCTTTGGGTTGGCCACGCTGGGCTACATCTCGTTGACCACGTCCAAACCGACGGTGGTGATTGTCGGGCGCATGGATGAAGGCATGGCACACATCGTTTTGCTGGCTGTGCCCCTGTTTGTGTTCCTGGGTGTAGTCCTGGAGTTGAGTGGTATGGCCAAGGCCATGGTCCGCTTTCTTGCCTCGTTGCTAGGCCATGTCAAGGGTGGACTGTCCTATGTATTGGTAGGGGGCATGTACCTGGTGTCGGGTATCTCGGGTTCCAAGGCCGCTGACATGGCTGCGCTGGCACCCGTGTTGTTTCCTGAGATGCGCAAGCGTGGCGTACCCGAGGGCGAGATGCTGGCGTTGTTGTCCGCCACGGGAGCTCAAACAGAAACGATTCCGCCCAGTATTGTCCTGATCACCATTGGCTCCGTGACTGGAATCTCGATCGCGGCCTTGTTTGCGGGGGGACTGGTGCCAGCGCTGGTCCTGGCAGCTCTGCTTTGCTGTGTCGTGTGGTGGCGCAACCGTCGCATGAGCGTCGATGGGCCTCAACGCGCTACAGGCAAAGAAATCTGGAGTAGCTTTCTGATCGCAAGTCCTGCCCTTGCCTTGCCGTTCATCATTCGTGCCGCCGTAGTAGAGGGCGTGGCAACAGCCACTGAGGTCTCGACGCTGGGCATTGTTTATGCCCTGCTGGCAGGCGCGTTGTTTTACCGCCAGTTGGAAGTCAGGCGTCTGTGGCCCGCATTGGTTGACACGGCTGCCTTGTCCGGCGCCATCTTGCTCATCATCGGCACAGCCACAGGAATGGCCTGGGCCCTCACGCAGTCCGGCTTTTCACGTCAGTTGGCTGAGGCAATGACCCAGTTGCCGGGCGGAGCCGTCGGCTTCATGGCGGTCTCTATCGTGGCCTTCGTTGTTCTAGGCAGTGTCCTGGAAGGGATTCCCGCCATTGTGGTGTTTGGCCCCTTGCTTTTTCCGATTGCCAAGCAATTCGGCATTAACGACGTGCACTACTCCATGGTCGTTGTACTGGCCATGGGGATTGGGTTATTCGCTCCTCCTTTCGGCGTGGGCTACTACGCGGCTTGCGCCATCAGCCGGGTCAGTCCCAGCGCTGGCATGCGGCCCATTCTGGGCTACCTCCTGGCCTTGCTCATCGGCACCATTGTGGTGGCAGCAGTGCCAGGACTTTCGACGGGACTTACTAAGTGAGTAAAGCGATGGAGACCATTTTTATCACTGGTGCAACGGGCTATATCGGTGGCTCGGTTGCAAATGCGTTGTTGTCCACCGGCTACCGGGTCAAAGGGTTGGTGCGTAAGCCCGAGGCCGCCCTGTGGCTGGCTGAGAGGGGAATCGAGCCAGTGCAGGGCAGCCTCGACGACTTGGATTTGTTGTTTCGGGAGGCTGCAGCAGCCGACGGTGTCATTCACACGGCCAGCGCTGACCATCGGCCGTCCATCAGTGCGCTTATCGCGGGCCTAGCTGGCAGCGGCAAACCTCTGTTACACACCAGTGGCTCCAGCGTGGTGGGGGATGACGCGCGGGGAGCATGGTGCAGCGATCAGGTTTTTGAAGACGAGGGGCCTCTGGTCGTGAGTCCATCGAAGCAGGCGCGGCGCGACATGGACTTGCAGTTATTGGCGTCATCGAGCCAAGGCGTGCGCTCAATTGTCATCTGCCCCAGCAATATCTACGGCACAGGTCGAGGCTACAACGCTGACAGCGTGCAGATCCCGCTCTTGGTAGCCAATGCACTTGAACAACAACGGGTTCAAATCGTTGGGGCTGGCCTGAATGTTTGGTCCAACGTGCACCTAGACGATGTCGTGTCGTTGTACCTGCTGGCTTTGAAAAGTGCTCCTGCAGGCGCTTTTTATTTTGCTGAGAGTGGCGAAACGTCTTTTGCCGCAATCGGTACCGCACTTGCCACTCGCCTGGGGCTGGGAGCAGTCGAGTCTCTGCCTGCGGAGTTGGCTGCACAACGGTGGGGCGAGGCCCGCGCTTACTACTCTTTGGGAAGCAACAGCCGCGTGCGGGCGGTTCGCGCTCGTCGAGAACTTGGCTGGCAGCCTACCCACAACTCGGTGATCGACTGGATCCTCAACGAGATGCCTGTCGCCTGATCTATTTGATTTTCTGCTTTCTGAACGAGGTGTTTATGTTGTTGAAAGACAAGGTGTGTGTGATCACAGGTGCGGCTTCGTTGCGCAGCATTGGGTACGCCACAGCCGAGCTGTTCGCTGAACATGGGGCCAAAGTGGTCGTCGTCGACCTGCTAATGGACGAGACAACGTTGTGCCAAATTCGCGGCGCCATTGAGACTCGTTTGAACCGACCAGTCGAGGTTCATGGGTTTCGGTGTGACATCAGCCGAGCCGAGGACTGCGAGCAACTGATGCAGAGCATTCTGGACCTGCACGGCACCATCGACTGCCTGGTCAACTCGGCCGGCATAGTCCGCTCACAGGGCCTACTGGAGATCAAAGCCAAGGACCTCGATCTGATGCTTGACATCAACCTCAAAGGTGCCTTCTACCTGTGCCAAAGCGTATTGAAGGTCTTCACCAGTCGTCGCGGCGGGACCATCGTCAACTTGGCCTCCCTGGCAGCGCAGCGCGGTGGAGGTTTGGTAGGTGGCTCGCACTACGCTGCCTCCAAAGGTGGAGTGCTGAGCCTGACCAGAAGCATCGCCCGAGAATTTGGGCACCTGGGTATTCGGGCCAACGCCATTTGCCCAGCCATGATTCAAACGCCCATGCTCGATGGCCTGTCCGAAGAGCGTTTGGCGGGAATCATCGAAGGTATCCCGCTCAAACGAACGGGCACCACCCGTGAGACAGCAGGAGCCTGCTTGTTCCTGGCTTCTGAGTTGTCCGGCTTTGTGACGGGCGCAACCATTGATGTCAACGGCGGCACCCACATTCATTGATCGCTCAAGGAGAACACACCATGATTTTGGAATTGGCAGACATCAAAATTCACACGGGCCAGCAAGCCGAATTTGAGCGAGCGGTGCACCATGGGGTCGAGGTTTCGATTGCACAAGCCAAAGGCTTTCAGCGCTACGAACTGCGCCAGAGCCTTGAGACCCCAGAGCGGTATGCACTGTTGATTCATTGGGACACGCTGGAGGACCACACCGTGGGCTTTCGGACTTCACCAGCGTATGCCCAATGGCGTGCCATCGTTGGCAGCTACTTTGCCCAAGCCCCATTCGTCGAGCATTTTGTCGGAGCTTGAACGACCGGATCATCAGTGCGATGTCTCTGAGTGATGTGCCGATCAACCTGATATTTCCAACCCTCTGAACGGACTTTTCAGACCATGACTGGCACTAAGATCGAGCCCACAGCATTAGCCAAGGTGGGGCCGCGGATCCTGATCCTCACCGTGATGTGGGGCACGAATTGGGTGCTCTTTCCCCTGGCGGTAAAAGAGGTTTCGGTTTGGACCTTTCGCGCAATTTGCTTGGGCGGGGCGGGACTGTTGTTGCTGGGGGTAGCCCGATTGCGCGGTTTGTCTCTGAGTTTGCCTGTACAGCAACGGCGGCCATTAGTAGCCGCTTCGCTGGTGTATCTGGTGACCTGGAATGTGGGGAGTACCTATGCGTCGGTACTCATCCCTTCGGGCCAGGCAGCCGTGCTTGGCTTCACCATGCCGATCTGGGCCACGCTGTTTTCGTGGCTCTTCTTGTCTGAGCGGCCCTCAAGACGGCTCATCCTCAGTGTCGTGCTGGCTGGTAGTGGCGTCACACTGTTAGCCATTGCAGCAAAGCACAGTTATGCATCCGCGCCGCTCGGCTTTGTTCTGGGCATCGGTGCCGGCATGGGTTGGGCGGCTGGCACGCTGATGTTGAAACGAGCGTGTATTACTGTCCCGCCAATCGTTTCGACGGGTTGGCAACTGACGATTGCGGCCATCCCCTTAACCTGCGTGGCACTGATACTGGGAAGTCGAGAGTTATTCGTACCGTCTTGGATCAGTGTCATGGTCATTGGCTACATCACCCTTATTCCGATGGCCTTGGGCAACGTGACTTGGTTCTCCATCGTCCACAAGGTTCCTGCCAGCCTCTCGGGATTGTCGACCGTAGCCGTTCCTATGTTGGCCATGATTACTGGGGCTTTGGTGAGGCAGGAGCCATTGGGCTTGCTTGAGTTGGCTGCTATGGCGTGTTGCGGTGGCGCCTTGGCCATGGCGTTGTTACGGTCTCGGAGTGTGTGAGTTTTGTCGCTCCGAGCAGGCCTCGTGCCGTAGCTTGACACCCCTAGGCCAAGTAGTCAGTCACGTGGTATCAATTCAACATCCAGATTCATGTGACAAAAAAGCGGTCTGTAGTTGCCCACAGTGGCAAGAGCTGAGTGGGGTGCTTGAGGCCATTCAAGACGCACGGTGATAGCCGCAGTGCAATCGTGATCAGCTCGTCAAGAGTCCAGCATATGCACGAACAGCCCCAGCTCAAACGTCACCTCGCATTGCTGTGCCATCGACAGCTCGGTGCCGCCGCAATCCTCAGGGATGGAGAGGTCAAACGGGCCCAGCTCCTTCATTTCCGCCACACGATGGCCTGCGGGACCTCGCCAAGCTCTTCCAATGCATTTGCGACAGGCATCAGACACTTGCGAATAAAGCGATGCACGCTGTCTTTGAACCGGGCGCCAGTCTAGGGATCAAGTGCTACGGTGATTGCGTGTCGGAAAGTGGTACGAAACGGTAGAAGATGATTGGCGCGCCGGAACGAACGTTAGGGCGTGGTCGCGGCTTTCTTCCGCAGCGAATTCTGCAGGGTATGCCCCATGCGTTGCTGCTTAGTGGCCAGATAGGCGCGGTTTTCGTTCGTGGGTGGGGTGTGCAGGGGCACCTTTTCGGAGATGCATAGACCATATTCTGCGATGCACCTGTATTTGGCAGGGTTGTTGGTCAGCAGGCGCATGCTAGTAATGCCCAGGTCTTGCAAGATGCTGGCGCCGACGGTGTAGTCACGAGAGTCCACCTCAAGCCCAAGCTGGAGGTTTGCGTCCACGGTGTCATATCCCTCATCCTGCAGGGCATAGGCGCGCAGCTTGTGCATGAGTCCGATGCCGCGCCCTTCGTGCCCTCGCAGGTACACCACTACGCCGCGACCGGCCCGGCCCACAGCGGCCAGCGATGCCTCCAACTGCTGGCGGCAGTCACAGCGCAACGAGCCAAAGGTGTCACCGGTCAGACATTCGGAGTGCAGGCGTACCAGCACATCCTGCTGACCCCTGACCTCGCCCATCACCATCACCAGGTGCTCGTGTGGGCTATCCGGTGCCTTGTAAACATGGGCCGTGAACATGCCGTGGCGGGTCGGGATGCGTGCGTCAGACTCTTTGCGCACCGCGGCTTGGGCCCGGCGGTAGGCTACCAGGTCGGCAATCGTGATCAGAGGCAGACCATGCGTGCGGGCAAAGACCTCCAAGTCCTTGCGCCGTGCCATGGTGCCATCATCGTTGACGACTTCAGCTAGCACGCCGCCCGCACGCAGGCCGGCCAGTCGGGCTAGGTCGACGGTGGCCTCAGTGTGACCTTGGCGCTCCAACACGCCGCCTGAGACGGCGCGCAGAGGGAATACGTGGCCGGGGCGATTGAAGTCGCTGGGTCCCACCTGCGGGTCGGCCAGCGCCCGGATCGTAGCTGCTCGGTCTGCTGCCGAGATACCAGTGCTGGTGCCGTGACGATAGTCCACTGTGACGGTATAGGCCGTGCGCATGGAGTCGGAGTTACGCTCCACCATGAGAGGCAATTCCAGCGAGTCCAGCCGCTCACCGGGCAGCGCCACGCACAACACTCCGCTTGTGTGGCGCACCATGAAGGCTACGGCTTCGGTGCTGGCATGCTCGGCTGCCAAGATCAGGTCACCCTCATTCTCGCGGTCCTCGTCGTCCACGACGACCAGTATCTGACCTTTGGCAAATGCGGCAAGTGCTTCCGGGATGGGCGTGAAAGTCATGCAAGTCTCCTGTATTAAATCGATTGAGCAACTGTCGTGTGCGGCATGCATGCCAGATACGTGCCGGCCAGGATGCACCATTCAAATCAAGGACTTAGGCCCCCGTAGTCAGTGGCTAGGCCGATGATTGCGACAGGGCGGTGTCGCAGGCAACTGTATTGCTACAGTTTTTTGGCCAGACGCAGGGCTGCGTGCGCAATGCCCAGACTGGCACTTTGTTCGCATGTAGCCACCGAAAGCGTGGCGCGTCGCCGCCTAAGCCTTGAAAAAAAATCCATCAGCCCCGCCCGCTACCTCGTCCACCGCAACGTTACCGACGCCTTCATTGCCGATTTCGTCCGCCATACAGATGCACTGCGAGTGGACGATGGACTACAGGACAGCAGCCGCATGGGGCCGCTGGCCAACGCCCGGCGCGTACAGGCCATGACCGAGCTCGCCCAGGATGCCGTGGCGCCCGCGTTTTGCTCGGTGGTCAGCGCCTGAACACATAGGGGAACTTCTGGGCACACACCGTGCTGGAGGATGTGCCGTTGGATGCGCGGCTATGCAATGAGGAACCATTTCCCCGACCCATCACTTTGATGAGCTGGACGATACCAATGTCGAAGGTAACCGGATTTCCTATGGCCTGGCCGGCTACACCTACACCTAGTCTCTGCGGACCGCTGATGTGCTTTCATGCAAGATGGAGCTGGGCGTGCAGCGGATCAACAGCGAAGCTGTCACCTCGACTGAAATGCCGTTTGGTGGCGCGAAGGACTCCGGCAATGGCACCGAAGGCGGTGCAGAAGCCCTTCAAGCCTACTTGAACGCGCACTTGGTCGAAGTGCAAACCAATTGACCAAAAGGTCACCGAACCCCACAGGTCGGCTGCACTCAAATGTCTTGCGGGGGCCGCTTCAAGCCAAAGTCAAGAATGCGTCGGTGCAGGGTAGCCCTTGAAATACCAAGGTTCTTGGCGGTCAGCGACACATTCCAGTTCTCTTTGTTGAGTGCCGACTGAATTTGCTCAGCACAGAGATGCCGGGTGCTACTTTCGGCCTTCGACGCGGCGCAGCCGTCGGAGCTTGCAAACGCTGCAGGCAGACAGGACAGGTCAATGATGGAGCCCTCGCATACGGCTAGGGCAAACTTCGCAACATGCTGCAGTTCACGCATGTTGCCAGGCCATCGGTAAGCCATGAGCACTTCCATCGCCTCAACGCTCAATTCACAAACATGCTGACCGGCCTGTGAGGCTGCGGTCCAAAAGGCCTCTTCAATCAAGTGGGCACGGTCTGCTCGCTCACGCAAGGGAGGCAGATGCAGGATCGCGCCATTGATACGGAAGTACAGATCCTCGCGAAACTTGCCTTCGTGCACCAACCCAGGTAGGTCGCGTAGGCTGGCGGTGACCAGGGCAAAGCGCACCTTGACGGGCTCCACCCCACCCACCGGCACAAACTCACCTTCGGACAAGACCTGCAGCAATCGGCCCTGCAATGCCAGCGGCATGTCGCCAATTTCGTCAAGGAACAGCGTCCCGCCATTGGCAACAATCAGTCGCCCAGTCGAGCCCTGCTTGGCGGCGCCGGTGAAGGCGCCAGGCAGGTAGCCGAATAACTCACTTTCAATCAGGTCGTGCGGAATGGCCGCGCAGTTGATGGCGACAAAATTGCCAGCGCTGTGCGGCCCCGAGAGGTGCAGAGAGCGGGCCAACTGGGTCTTGCCCACGCCACTCTCACCTTGCAGCAGCAGCGGCAAGCAACGTGCATGCAGGCGCACCGCCACTTTGAGGCGATTCTGAGTTTGAGGATCTGTGCCCACAATGTCATCGAAGGTCGGGCCTGTGCCGGCGCGCGGCGCATCGCTGAATCGGGGGGCTGGCGGGCTTGCTACGCTTTGTCGTGCCTGGCCGCGTATTGGTCGCCTGCCGACGAAGTCGCTCAAGCGGAAATGTAGACCGCCTTCCTTGCTCTTCAGGGTCGGTCCATCGCGCTCAAGTGCGCGCTCGAGGTCGCCCAGCCCGGATACCGAAGAGAACTTGCGCCCGACCAATTCATTCAGCAAGCGTGAACCGTCTGCCGGCGTCAACAGTTTGTTGGCATAGGGGGTGGCATCGACGATGCGGCCACCGTCATCGATGGCGAGCCGGGCCTCGGCGGCCACGTCCAAAAAGTCGTTGTACCTGGAGAGGCGCAATACCCGCCGGGTGGCATGCATTCGATCGAAATGCATGTTCTCGATGCGCCGGGCCGAACTGGCCACCAACTCGCGGATCATCGATTGCACCGCGCTGCCCGTGCACTGCATCGAGGTGACGTTGAGAACACCTGCCAAGCGCCCCTGGCTGCCAAAAATCGGTGCAACCGCGCAACTTAGGGAGGCCAGCCGAGAAGAGAAATGTTCGTCTTGCACGACCGAGAGGGTACGTTGCTCACGCAGGCAGAGCCCCACGCCAGTGGTGCCCTGACGGTCCTCAGTCCAGATAGATCCCGGAAGCACGCGCAGACCGGTGTAGGTTCCGATGGAGGCAGCCGAACTGCGGTATTGGATAACCACACCCTGCGCATCAGTCAGCATGACCACCTCTGCATGCTCCATTACCCTTTGCAACAGGCGGTCTATTTCCGGCAGGCACAGTGCGCTCAACTCTTCGACGGGAGCGCGGTGCTCGACTAACTCGCTATAGGTGAGCACCTCGGGCTCGATGACGTTGTCCGGGTCCAAATTGTGTTCGTCTAGGCTGCGTAGCCAGGAAGAACGCACGTGCTCATCAGGCCGCGCATGACGAGCGCCAAATATGCTTTCGAAGTCTTTGCCTACACCGCCTAATGCGTTGGCTCCGCTGGTTCGCACGTAGAAGACTCCCAGTTGCAGGTACACGACGAGGGTGAAACTCTAGTTCTGCGCAGGCCCCCTCCCCATTGGGTATTTCCCTCACCCTTTGCAACCTTGATAAGCCAGCTTGTGTGTCGCAGCCACACCTGGTTGAGACGGTCATGTGTCGCAGACATCCCTCGCTGCGACACATTCGAATTTGCAAGTGCTTGATTCCTATTGAAATTTCACTTGGCACGGGTTTGGCATGTGCTGTGTGCACCGGTCAGGCAATCCGCCAGACAGGCACCAGGAGCCCCGCCAGTGTCCCAAACGATTCAAGCAAACTCATCCGCAGACCTGTCGCAGCCCGTGATGGGCACGTTTCGCGAGGCCATGCGAAGGCTAGCGGCCTCCGTCATGATTGTCTCCAGTCGCGATACCGATGGGACGCCCCACGGCATGGTGGCGTCTTCGGTGATATCGGTATCGATGGAGCCCGCATCCATGTTGATTGCCGTGAACCGGAATGCCGGCATCCACCCGGTGCTGCTGCGCTCCAAGAAGTTCTGTATCAACCTCCTGTCGGATGAGCAAGGCGAATTGCTCAAGCCCTTTTCTACCACGGCACTCCGCGATCAGCGCTTCAAGTCTGACCGTTGGTGTGATGCGTGGACCACAGATGGCGGTCGCTTGCCCTGGCTGCCGGATGCGTCCGCCTCAATCGAGTGCGACGTGGAGGTGGTGACCGAGTACGGGACCCACAGCCTGTTCATTGGCCGTGTGAGGCAAGTGCATTGCGCCACCGCATCCGAGGCTACACCAGCGACGACTGCCCCGCTGGTGTGGCTGGCGGGTCAACAGGTCGCACTTTCCCTTTAGCAGATCGCGACACCGAATTCCTGATTCCCCAGCCCGCGCAGCAACAGCGCATTTTCAACCCTAGAGGAGACATTCATGAAGCTTGGAATTTTTGGTATGCCGCTGCATCCGCCCACTCGCGCAACCGCCGAGACGTATGAGGAGGATGCGGACCGCATCATCCATGCTGACGAACTCGGCTTTGACGAGGCCTTCATCGGTGAGCACATGTCTTGCACCACAGAGCCCATCGCTGCCCCCTTGATGTTTCTCGCCTCTCTGATTAGCCGCACTAAGAACATCCGCCTCGGTACCGGTGTGATTGCCCTGCCAAACCACCATCCGGCAGTGGTTGCGGCCGAAGTGGCGCAGTTTGACCACTTGAGCCGTGGCCGAATGATGTTCGGCATCGGTCCGGGCGGGTTGGCAAGTGACATGGAACTCTTTGATGTGCTCGACGGCCCCTACCGGACCGATCGCATGATGGAGTCCATTGATACCATCCTGAAACTGTGGAGCCAGGACCCGCCCTACCACATCGACGGCAAGCACTGGAAGATCAAGCTCGCTGATACCGTCATGCCGGAATTGGGCGTAGGCTACATACCGCGCCCCTACCAGCAGCCCCACCCTCCCATCTTAATGACGGCCATGTCGCCGTTCTCCGACAGCATCAAGGCCGCCGGCCAACGCGGCTGGGCGCCCATGAGCGCTAACTTCTGCCCCGAATACGTGATTGCCAGCCACTGGAAGAAGTACGTCGAAGGTTGCGAGTCCGCAGGCCGCCCGGTCAACGGCGAGAGCTGGCGCGTGGCCCGCAATGTGGTGGTCGCCCGTAGTGATTCAGAGGCGTTGGACCGAGTACTCGATCCGAAAGGTAGCAACTACTACTACTTCGAGTACCTTTGGAAGGTACTGCTGGCAGTCAACTACACAGCCGTCATGAAGGAAGACCCCAAAAAGCCCGATGACCAAATCACCGTGGAAGAGTTGATCAAGAGCATGGTGGTGTACGGCTCGCCCAAGACAGTGACCGAAAAGCTGCTGGCCTTGCGCGAGCGTACTGGCCCTTTTGGTGGCCTGCTGATGGCTGCCATGGACGGCGCGGGCGTCAATCGTTCCCGCGAGTGGGAAAGCATGACGCTGCTGGCTCGTGAGGTAATGCCGGCGATGCGCAATGCCATAGGCCGATAAGCGTACGACGCACAGTTGCACGGTATCGGAGCATCCGGTGCAACCTCAGAGGTTGGGTGAGCAACATGGTTGCTCACCCAACGCGGACGATCCACCCGCTGAGCGCAGGCCAGTTCACCACCTACTTCGGGATGGACTGGGCGAGAAAACTGGCGAGTGCCGCCGAGAGCATTCGCGAATTGATGTCGTGGCCCATATGCCCCCTGCTGCATCGTGGTCTGCATCAGCTGACGCACTACGGGCAGGTACAACGGTTCTGATTTCATGGCGATGGTCACCGCGCTGAGCAGGGCGCCGGGCCCGGAGCTCAAGCCAATCCGGATCTGCTCGCTGTCCTCGGAGCTGAGCGTTCGACCACAGTGTCTGAGCTGTTCGGACTCCTTGACCAGGGCCTAGCTGCGGGTCAACACCTCCAGACCAAACGAGGTCAGTTCGATGCGCTTGCCGATGCGGTCAAACAACAGCTGACCCAGCTCCTCTTCTAAGGACTTGATGCTGCGGCTCAGGGCGCGTTGTGAAGCGCCCCGGGCTTTCGGAGGCTCAACACTTTGAGAGGATTGATCCATGAAGAAGTCAAATAAGTTCCCGCCAGAGGTGCGTGACCGTGGCACCCGACATTCCAACGGACATGTCCGAGCGCCCGGATTCAGCCTATGCGAGTCGCCTTACGGCTCGCCCGCTAACACCCGTTTATGACCGGTCTTGTTCATCCAATAAATGATCAGCCTCGCGGTTCATCAAGCACAGGCGAGATATCCACATCAGATCACAAGACTGATGAACTGACCCGGTAGGCGCGTTAGTCAAAACAACCCCCTAAATGCCCTGATACCCCCACAAAGCTAGGGCACACCCTTAACGATTCTTCGCGATGCGCGAGCGGGCTTGACTTCAGACAATTTGCGGCAGAACAACTCGGAGACTGCCCATGTCAAGCCCACACCGCCATCGCCTGCTTTCGCTCACCCTCCTGGCCGGGGGGATCTTCACCACCGCTGTGCCGGCCCTGGCCGTGCGCCCGCCGGCGGATGTGGATGGGCAGCGCATTCAACGCGCAGATCAAGAGCCCGGCAACTGGATGAGCCATGGCCGCACCTACGATGAGCAGCGGTTCAGCCCGCTCAAGCAGGTCAACGATGCCAACGTCAGCAAGCTGGGTGTGGCCTGGACTTACAAGCTCGACATCGACCGCGGTGTAGAGGCCACGCCCATCGTGGTGGATGGCGTGATGTACACCACCGGCGCCAAAAGCATCGTCTATGCGCTGGATGCCCGCACGGGCAAGCCTTTGTGGAAGTTCGACCCGCAGGTGCGGGTGGAAAGCCTGTCTACCGGCTGCTGCGACATCGTCAACCGCGGTGTGGCTGTCTGGAAGGGGCGCGTCTATGTGGGCGCCTTCGATGGTCGCCTGATCGCACTCGACGCCCGCAACGGGCGCAAGGTCTGGGAGGTGGATACCGTCATCGACCACAAGAAGAGCTACACCATCACGGGCGCCCCGCGCATCGTGAAGGGCAAGGTGTTGATCGGCAATGGCGGCGCCGAGTTCGGGGTGCGGGGCTATGTGACGGCCTACGACGCCGCCACCGGCCAGCAGGCCTGGCGCTTCTACACCGTGCCTGGCGACCCGAAGAACCCGCCTGAGAACGCCGCCATGGAGATGGCCCTCAAGACCTGGTCGGGCAACGGCCGGGTGAAGTGGGGCGGTGGCGGCACGGTGTGGGATTCGATGGCCTACGACCCCGAGCTGGACCTGCTCTATGTGGGCGTGGGCAACGGCTCACCCTGGAACTACGAGTTCCGCAGCGAAGGCAAGGGCGACAACCTGTTTTTGTCGTCCATCGTGGCCGTGCGCCCTGATACCGGCGAGTACGTGTGGCACTACCAGACCACGCCCGGCGACCGCTGGGATTTCACCGCCACGCAGCACATGGTGCTGGCCGACATCGTGATCGATGGCAAGCCGCGCAAGGTCATCATGCAGGCGCCCAAGAACGGGTTTTTCTATGTGCTGGATCGGCAGACGGGCAAGCTGCTGTCGGCCGACAAGTTTGTGCCGGCCAACTGGGCTTCGCATGTGGACCTGAGCACGGGCCGGCCCGTGATGACGGGCGAGGCCGACTACAACAAGGGCCCGAAGATGGTGGTGCCCTCGTTCCTGGGCGGCCACAGCTGGCAGCCCATGTCGTTCAACCCTCAGACGGGCTACATCTACCTGCCGGCGCAAGAGACGGTGGCCGGCCTGGAGGCGGCCAAGGCGCCCGAGTTTCTGCCCACCCAATCGGTGGTCAACCTGGGCTTGAATGCCCCCGACCTGCCTGAAGACCCGCAGATCACCGCGCAGGTGCGCGACGCCTGGAAGGGCCGCCTGATCGCCTGGGACCCGGTGAAGAAGGCGCCGGCCTGGACGGTGGACTACAAGGCCCCGGGCAATGGCGGCACCCTCAGCACGGCCGGCAACCTGGTGTTCCAGGGCACGGCCGATGGCCGGGCCGTGGCCTATGCCGCCGACACCGGCCGCAAGCTGTGGGAGCAGCGCGCCAACTCCGGCGCCATGGCGGGCCCGGTCACCTACCTGGTCAAGGGCGAGCAGTACGTGACCTTCATGGTGGGCTGGGGCGGTGCCTTACCCCTGATCGGGGGGCCGCTGTCGCTGGGCGCGCAGGTGCAACCCGAAGCGCGCGTGGTCACCTTCAAGCTCGACGGCAAGCTCAAGCTGCCCGCACCGGCCCAACAGGCCCGCGATCTGCCCCCGCTGCAAACGCTGACGGCCAGCGCCGAGCAGGTGCAGCAGGCGCGCACCCTGTTCAATGGTTTGTGTGCCTCGTGCCACGGCATCAACGCCATCAGCGGCGGCGTGGTGCCCGATCTGCGCTACCTGACCCCCGCCAAGCACCAGCAATTTGCCGGCATCCTGTACGGCGCCCGCATCACCAAGGGCATGCCCAGCTTCAATGGCGTGCTGACGATGGATCAGGTGGAGCTGATTCGCCAGTACCTGGTCAAGCGCAGCCATGACCTGGCGTCGGAGCTGGAGGCCAGCAAGGGTGGCAAGGCGGCGCAAGCGGGGGCCGTGGGTGCGGTGGGGGCCGCGGGGCAACGCTGATCCTTCAATCGCCCATTTGGCAAGCCATTTGGCAGGACCTTTGGGTGGCGCGAGGACCTCGGTGCCGGCGCTGCGTCCGCTGCTGCCCTGGCTGTGGCCTCAGGGCGCGGTGGTGGGCTGGTGTGGGCCGGCGTGCGCTGGCGATGCCGGTGATGGGCGTCATCGGCAGCCGCCAGGCGATGAAGCCGGCGGCCGAAGGGCTCAGGCACCCGCGATGGGCCCCTGGGCCCAGGTCGTCACGGGATAGAGGCACTGGCTGGTGCGCCCATGCCGGCGCACCTGGAGAGCTCGGTGGCTTACTGGCCGTTCTTTTCGGCCTTCGCGGCGGCGGCACCTTCGGCTTTTCGCTTGGCGCGGGCTGCCTTTTTCTCTTCGGCGCTCACCTTGCCCGATGACGCAGCCTTGCTGTCACCCAGGGCCACTTCGCCCCCTTGAGGAACCGGTGTTGCCTTGGCGGCAGCGGCGCCGTTGGCCTTGCGCTCTGCACGTGCAGCCTTCTTTTCTTCTGGCGTGACGATTTTGGTGGCGGCAGCCTTGCTGTCTGCAGCCTCGACCTCGCCGGCCGCGAAGGCGGTGCCGATGAAGGCCTGCGAGACCAGAAGACCGGCGATCAAAATTTGCTTGTTCATGTTGATTCCTGTTTGAAATAGAACGGGTAGGTTTTTATGCAGGGGCGCGACGGGTCCTGGGCTCGCAACGCACAACGCGGGTCCATTTGGCGCGCACCTGTTCGCTGGTATCGCTCACAAAGTGGGCTGTGTCAATTTCAAGCACAAAGCGTTCGGCATGGCGTGTTCGGGCGTCAGGGCTCGGTGGTGCGCAAGCCCACAGTGGCGATGCAGGTGATGGCCGTCACCGGCAGCAGCAGGGCCACAAAGCCGACGGCCGAATAGCTGAGGGCACCCGCGATCGACCCCAGGGCAAAGGTCAGAACCGGGTAGAAGAGCCGGCTGATGCGCTGGCCCAGGCCCGCATCCCGGCGCCCCGCGATCCAGTCGCTGGCTTCCATGACCAGTTGGGTGACGTTGCCTGTCATGACCGTGTTGGGCGTCAGCTTGGCCAGCAGCATCTTGCTGCTGGCGTTCTGCATGCCCATGGCGCCTGCGCCGAACAGGCCTGCAGCGTAGGCCAGGGGCTGAAAATGCCCCGGCACAAGCTCTGAAGCCACACCCGCCGCCATGAAAGCCAGCAAGAGAATGGCTTGCAGGCCCATCAAGGGGCCCAACGGTGCCCGGCCTTGGCGTTCGAGTGCCAAAGCCAGCCAACGGCAGAGCGCAACCGCCAGCACAAAGACCGGAAACGCCAACAGCTTGAGCGCAACGCCCCGCCCAGGCTGCACCAGTTCGGCTCCGATCAACACGAAGTTGCCTGTGACGTGGGCGGTGAACAGGCCGAACAAGGCGACAAACCCAAGCGTGTCGACAAAGCCGGCCACCCCCGCCAAAAGCGTGGCGCCGTGGTGGGCAGAGAAGGGTTTCATGGTGGGGCGGTCTCGGTGCGGTAGGGGGTGTCAGTGGGCACGGAACTGGCTGCGCCACTGGCCTGGCGAGAGGCCCTCCGCGGCGCGGAAGCTGCGCGTCAGGTGGGCCTGGTCGGCAAAGCCGCATTCGATCGCGATGTCTGCAATCGAGAGCGGGCCTTTGAGCAACAGTTTGGCCATGTCAATCTTGCGTGCCAGGCGCCATTGCGCCGGGCTGTAACCCGTCCAGGCCTTGAAGGCCATGCTGAAATGGCCCCGCGACAGGCCGCATTGCCGTGCCACAGCGGCCACGGTGCAATGGGTCTGCCCGCAGAGTTCGAACATGGCCAAGGCCTGAATGCGATTGTGCCGGGACAGCCCCCCGCCCGATGCCTGCAGGACGGCGCCATTCAATTGCCAGACTCCAGGTTCGTGGCGTCGATCAGGTGGGCCTCGACCAGCCACAGCAGCTTGTCTGTTTCGCGCGAGAGTTGGGTGAACAGGTCGGCCGTGCCCGCGTCACCGAGGTGGCTGGCCACTTCAATGTCTTGCCGCACGCCCGAACCGAAGCCGCTCAGGGCCCCACTGACGGCGTCGAGGTGGGCCGCGCCGCCCTTCAGGCCCGGCGGGTAATCCGCCAGAGAGCTTCCGTTGACCGCGGTTTTGAGGCGCCCGTCGGCCGTGCCGCCCAGGGCGGCGATGCGCTCGGCGATGAGGTCAACCGCCACTTCGATCGCGTCGTGCACCGAATCCAGCAGCTGGTGCAGCTGCAGGAATTGGGGGCCCTTGATGTTCCAGTGCGCATGCTTGAGTTGCGCGTCCAGGTCGATGGCGTCGTTCAGGCGCTGTTGCAACAGGCGTGCAACTTGCCCACGCACCAGCGGCGGCAGATCCATCTTGGTGACATATCCCATGGTGCACTCCCTGTGGTGGTGTTCAGGCCTGCAAAAAGGCCAGCAGCAACTCGTTGATGCGGTCTTTGTGCGTGGTGCACAGGCCATGGGGGGCGCCTGGCACGATCTCCAGCCTGGATCGCGGTGCCAGTTTGGCAGCCTCCCGGCCCGTGGTTTCCAGCGGCACGATCTGGTCATCGTCGCCGTGGATGATGAGGGTGGGCACCGTCATGCGTTTGAGGTCTTCGCGCAGGTCGGTCTCCGAAAAGGCCTTGATGCATTCGTACTGGGCCAGGATGCTGCCCGTCATGCCTTGCAGCCAGAAGGTGTCGCGCACGGCTTCTGACACCTTGGCGCCAGGGCGGTTGTAGCCATAGAAAGGCAGGGTCAGGTCTTTGTAGAACTGGGCCCGATTGGCCTGCACGCCGGCACGGATGCCGTCAAACACCGACAGGGGCACGCCGGCCGGGTTCCAGTCTGTCTTGGCCATGATGGGGGTCACCGCACCGATCAGCACCGCCTTGGCCACGCGTTTCGTGCCGTGCCGGCCGATGTAGCGCGCCACTTCGCCGCCGCCGGTGGAGTGGCCGACGTGTACCGCGTCCTTGAGGTTCAGTACCTCGGTCAAGGCGGCCAGGTCATCGGCATAGTGATCCATGTCGTTGCCAAACCCGGGTTGAGACGAGCGGCCATGGCCACGCCGGTCATGGGCAATCACCCGATACCCGCGCGATGCGAGGAACAGCATCTGATCTTCAAAGGCATCGCCGTTCAGAGGCCAGCCGTGGCTGAAGATGACGGGCTGCCCCTGACCCCAGTCGTTGTAGAAGATGCGGGTCTTGTCTTTGGTGATGATGACATTGCCTTGGGTCATGGACTTGGCTCCTGGGTGTGACAGTGGGGATGCTTGTGTGGCGGGTTTGTCCGTGGCCATGGCCAGGGTGGGCAGAACGGCGGCCGCCCCCAGCAGGGCTTGGCGACGATCGATGGGTGCACTGAGGGACATGGCGTCTCCGGTGTGGGTTGAATACCTTGGCAATGTGTTCAGCGTAGTGACCAAGCCCCGTGTCGTCTTGGACGTTATTGATGCGCGTTGCAATCCACCACAAATCAACCGGGAATCATTCGACGATGGTTTGGCAATGGCCTGGTGATGGCCCGGCGGTTGCCCGGCGATCGTTCAGCCATCGGCTGGCCGATCTGCTGAAGAATTCACGGGCTGATTGGCTGATTGGCTGGCTGGCTGGCTGGCGCACAGGCTGGCTCGCAGCCCGCAGCCCGCCCGGCGCGCGGCAGGGGCCCACGGCCCTTCAGCTGCGTGTTCTGGGGATGATGCTGCCCGGGCTCACGCCAAGCCGTTGCTTGAAGCGCCTGTTCAGATGGCTTTGATCCGCAAAGCCGCACAGGTGGGCCACTTCGGAGCAGGGCAAACCGGCTTGCAGGTATTGCTTGGCGCGGAAGATGCGGTAGGCCAGCAGGTAGTCGTGCGGGGCGATGCCGAAGGCCTTCTTGAACTGCCGCAGCAGGGTGTAAGGGTTGGTCTGGCACACCTGGGCCAGGTCGCTCAGGCTGATCTTGTCCTGAAAATGCGCTCTGAGGTACTCGATCGCCCGCATGGGGCGAAGGCTGCACGAGGCGGTCGACGCCTTCAGGCCCTGCCCGCTGCTGCGCTGGGCGATGCCCGACAACAGCCAGGTGAGGTAGGTGGTGGCCAGCAGGCTGCACTCGTGGCGATGCTCGAACAGCCAGTGCGTGTCCCAGAACAGCTGGACCAGCTCCGGGCACATGATCACGGGCGACGAGAAATCGACCGCGGGCAGCACGCCATGCGACTGTTCGTAGATCTGCGCCAGCCGCCCGCTCGACATGTGCATCTCCCGGCATTCGGGTGCGGTATCCGTGCCGGCGTGGGCTTCGATGAGGCGGGCCGAAAAGACCTGGCCGGCATTGCGAATCACCAGGTGATCAGGCGTTTCATCGTGCTGCCGCCGGTCCTGCTCGCTGCGCCAATAGGAATGCCGGAAGGCCAGGATGGTGATGTCATCGTGGAACACCCGGTGGAAGGCCAGCGGCTGATCGGCGGAGATCGCCACGCGCTGAAAGCCGATGTCATCGGTGCGCCAGGCAATCACCTGGTGTTGCGGTCTGGACGGGGTTTTCCCGTCGCGGGTGGTCGCGCTCCTCATCGTTGCCGGGCCCGCCAGTCTTGTACGGCCACCAGCACGAAGCCGCCCACCAGGCCCAGGTGTTCGTAGAAGGCGTTGGCCACGCCGTCGCGCAGCGGCGGCGCCACGTCCCAGTAGCGGTTGGCCAGAAAGGTCGCGGCAAGGGTGAAGCACGCCAGCAGGGCCGCCGCGAGTCCACGCCACCAACCCGTCAGGATCATGAGGGACGCCCCCAGTTCCAGGGCGATGGTGCTGCCCGCCATGAGTGTGGCAGGGGCCAAGCCGAAGTGCTGCATCTCCTGCACCGCTGCCGGAAAATCAAGCAGCTTGTTCACGCCCCCCTGCAGGTAGGCCGCGCAAAGGCCGAGCAGGGCCAGCCCATGAAGGGCCGACGCCAGGCGATGCGCTGGCCCTTGGGGCGACTGATCCGTCGATGATCTGAGCATGCTCGCCTCGCTCGGGGTCAGATGGCCCAGCAGGCACAACCGAGTGCCCCCCAGAAGCCCTTGAGGTCGGCGATGGGCAACTGGCGGCTCCAGGCGGTGGCATGCTCGTGGCCATGCACCCCGCAACTCACGTTGCAGGCACAGGCTGCGGCGGCCTGGCGCTTCAAGCTGGCTTGCAAGGGTGCTCCCCCTTCGTCAGCCCAGCCCGCATAGCCGCCAAAGGTGCGCACCGGTGACCAGTCTGGCATGGCTGGGGGAGGCGCGGCCTCGTCGTGATCCTGGAAGATGCCCGATGCGTACACCACCTTGCCACCCACCAGGGTCAGCAAGGAGGTGGTGTCGGCAATATCGGACTCGGGGCAGGCAAAGAAATCGCGATCGGGCACCATCAGGTCGGCCAGCTGACCGGCTTCGATGCGGCCTTTCTTGCCCTCCTCATTGGAGAACCAGGTCACGTTGTCTGTCCACATGCGCAGGGCGGCTTCGCGGTCCAGGCAATTGCGCTGCGGGTAGAGCTGCAGGCCGCCCACCGTCTTGCCGGTGACCAGCCAGGACAAGGACACCCAGGGGTTGTACGAGGCGACGCGGGTGGCATCGGTGCCCGCCGACACCTTCACGCCTTTTTCGAGCATGCGGGCCACGGGCGGGGTGGCTTCGGCGGCGCCCCTGCCGTAGCGCTCGACAAAATACTCGCCCTGATAGGCCATCCGGTGCTGCACCGCAATGCCGCCACCCAGCGCCGCAATGCGGTCGATGGACTGTTCAGAGATCGTCTCGCAGTGGTCAAAGAACCAGTTCAGCCCTTGCAAGGGCACGCTTTGGTTCACCCGCTCAAACACGTCCAGGGCGCGGCTGATGGTTTCGTCGTAGGTGGCGTGCAGGCGCCAAGGCCAGCGGTTTTGCGCCAGCAGACTCACCACAGCCTCGAGTTCGCCCTCCATCTCGGGCCCCATGTCAGGGCGCGGCTGGCGGAAATCTTCAAAGTCGGCGGCCGAAAACACCAGCATCTCGCCCGCCCCGTTGTGGCGAAAGTAGTCGTCACCCTGCTTGTACTTCGAGCTGGCGGTCCATTGCAGAAAGTCTTCCTTCTCTTGCTTGGGCTTTTGCGTGAAGAGGTTGTAGGCCAGGCGAAGGGTCAGCTGCCCCGCGTCGGCCAGCGTCTGGATCACTTCATAGTCTTGCGGGTAGTTCTGGAAGCCGCCACCCGCATCGATGGCCCCGGTCACGCCCAGGCGGTTCAGCTCGCGCATGAAGTGGCGCGTCGAGTTGATCTGGTAGTCGATGGGCAATTTGGGGCCCTTGGCCAGGGTGGCGTACAGGATGCCCGCATTGGGCTTGGCCAGCAACAGCCCGGTGGGGTTGCCGCCCGCGTCACGCAGGATCTCGCCACCCGGTGGGGCCTGGGTGTCCTTGGTGTAGCCCACGGCCCGCAAGGCGGCGCCATTGAGCAAGGCCCGGTCATACAGATGCAGGATGAAGACGGGGGTGTCCGGTGCGATCGCGTTGAGTTCTTCCAGCGTGGGCAGGCGCTTTTCCTGGAACTGGTGCTCGGTGAAGCCGCCCACCACGCGAACCCACTGCGGCGCGGGCGTCAGGTCGACCTGGCGCTTGAGCATGGCCATCGCATCGGCCAGACTGCGCACGCCATCCCAGCGCAGCTCCATGTTGTAGTTCAGACCGCCGCGGATGATGTGGATGTGGTTGTCGATCAGCCCGGGCAGCACGCGCTTGCCGCGCAGGTCGATCACCCGGGTGTTCGGCCCTGCCAGTGGCAGGATCTCGTGATCGCGCCCCACCTGCTGAAATCGCCCGTCCCGGATGGCCACGGCGCTGGCGTTGGGCTGGCTGCGATCGAGCGTGGTGAACAGGCCACGGTGAAGGATCAGATCGGGATGGCTGTCGGGTTTCATCATGTGTCCTGCTTTTCGGCGTTGGTTTCACGGGCCCTCGGCGGGGCTTTGGGCAGGTGCCCGAACATGTGCGGTTTGACCTGCTCGTTCAACCAGGACACACGGTGCGTGCGCTCTTGCAGAACCTGCCTGAGCAGAGACGGGATTTGCTCGCCCGCCAGGATACCCAGCAGGCCGACCAGCGCAATCACGGGGGGCGCTGGTGACCGCACATTGAGCGCCCCGTAGATGACACCCACCAACAGACCGACGGCCAGTGCCAAAAGATAGGGCTTCATGGCCTGTCAGCCTTCGTGGGCGCCGAACATGGTCTTGGCGTAGGTGATGCCCAGGCCATAGGCGCCGCCGTACTGCTTGGCAATGCCCGTGGTCAGCTCATAGCTGTCGGTGCGCGCCCAGTCCCGTTGCAGTTCCAGCAGGTATTGCAGCGCGGTCATGGGGCGGGCGCCGGCCTGAACCATGCGGTCCACGGCGCGGTTGTGGGCTTCCACCGACACATCACCGCAGGCATCGGCAATGACATACACCTCATAGCCCTGGGCCAGCGCAGACAAGGCCGGGCCGACGATGCAAACCGAAGTCCAGAGCCCGCCCAGCACCACGCGGTCACGCCCGATGGCATTGACCTGCTGGATCACGTTGGCGTCTTCCCAGGTGTTCATGGAGGTGCGATCGATCAGCGCCTGGCCCGGGAAGGCGGAGGTGATTTCTTCGTACATGGGGCCGGAGAAGCTCTTTTCCGCCACGGTGGTGAGGATGGTGGGCACGCCAAAGCCTTTGGCGGCGCGCGAGATCAGGGCCGCGTTGTTGCGCAGCTGGATGGCGTCGATCGACTGCGTCGCAAACGACATCTGTGACTGGTAGTCGATCAGGATCAGGGCGTGGTCTTTCGGCGTGAGCAAGGTGGCGCCGGGTGTCGGGGTGGCGGTGAGGGTCATGGTGAGGTCCTTGAAGGTGTGGGCGAACAAAAATGAACAAAAGCGAGCCGATCGTGCCAAGGCAGACCGGCGTCGTCTTGAAGATTTGTCAGGTGGTCGAGGCGGTGTCCGGGCGCGTGTCAACGCGAGGGCAACTCGCGCGGCGGCAGGTTGAAGACCAGCACCTCGGCCTGCTGGCCACCGCTCAAATGCAGCACCTCTTCATGGCGCACACGGGCCCCGTCGCCTTCGGCGAGCCTTTGCCCGTTCACCTCCAGGCTGCCGCGTGCCACATGCACATAGGCGTAGCGGTTCGGCCCCAGGGCCAGCGTGCTGGCCTCTTGGCCGTCAAACAGGCCGGCATACACGCGGGCGTCCTGGTGAATGCGCAGTGAGCCCTCGGCACCATCCGGCGAGATGATGAGAGCCAGTCGGCCACGCTTGTCCGCTTCGCTGAAGTGCTTTTGCTGGTAGCCCGGCTTGGCTGCCCGGATGTTGGGCACGATCCAGATCTGCAGAAAGTGCAGCGGCTCGGTCGTCGAGTGGTTGTACTCGCTGTGCCGCACCCCGGCGCCTGCGCTCATCAATTGCACGTCGCCAGGGTAGATGACCGAGCCGGTACCCATCGAGTCCTTGTGTTCCAGCGCACCTTCGAGCACATAGGAAAAGATCTCCATGTTGTTGTGCGGGTGGGTGCCAAAGCCCTGCTCGGCTTGCACCCTGTCGTCATTGATCACCAGCAGCTCAGAAAAGCCTTGCTGCTGGGGGTCGCGGTAATGACCGAATGAGAAGGTGTGGCGAGACTCAAGCCAACCCAAGTTGGCGAGGCCCCGATCGTTGGCTTTGCGCAGTTCAAGCATGCTGCTCTCCGGACTGGGTGATCTGTCGATCTGGTTGATGATCAATTTCATCGAATCAACCAATCAGCGAGGTATTTCCGATGAAGAGACTCTAGTTTCCGCTTCCACAATCCCGCTTGGATTGAAGAGTTTCATGCTTCATAATCAAAAAATCCGAACATAGATGGGCCGGTGCAAGCATGTTGAAAATCACCCTTGAAGCCATTGAGTTGATGGACGCGATTGACAGGCACGGCTCGTTCGCCGCGGCGGCGGAGCGGCTTCACAAGGTGCCATCGACGGTGTCCTATGCCATCAACAAGCTGGAATCGCAGCTGGGCATGGCCTTGTTTGTGCGAAACGGGCCGCGCATCACCCTCACGCCCCCTGGGCGGGAGATGCTCAAGGAAGGGCGATGGCTTCTCGATGCCGCCGCCGATCTGGAGTCCCGGATGTGCCAGATCGCGACCGGCTACGAGTCCGAGTTGCGCCTGGTGCATGACTCGCTGATCCCCCCCAGTGCGCTGGCGCCAGATGTCTGTGCCTTCGAAGACCTGCATTGCGGCACCCGTTTGCGCATCGCCTGTGAGGCCCTGACCGGCAGTTGGGAGGCCCTGCGTGACGACCGTGCCGATCTGGTCATCGCGGCCGGCGATGGGCCGGCCGGGGGCGGTTACCGGGCGGTCAACGTGGGCTCGCTCACCTTCGGCTTTTGTGTGGCGCCAACCCACCCCTTGGCCAGGGCGCCGCAGCCCTTGAGCCGGGACCAGCTGTTGCAGCACACCGCCATCGTGGTGGGTGACAGCGCACGCCACCTGTCAGAGCGAACGGTGGGGGTGCAGCTTGGCCAGAAGCGGATCACCGTGCCCTCCATGGAGGCCAAGATTGCCTACCAGGTGGCGGGGCTTGGCCATGGCTTTCTGCCCCTGGCCTGCATACAGGCTGAATTGGCGCGCGGCACCCTGGTCCAATTGCCCTGCCAGGAATCCAGGCCCGACGAGCAGTTCTGGCTGGGCTGGAAGATCGGCCACGAGGGCGAGGCGCTGAAGTGGTGGGTGAATCGGCTTTCCCGGCCCCTGTTGCCGCACATCCTTGCCAAGTGAGGTTGGGTAGGGTTGTGCAGGGGAGGGCGTGCAGAGCGGGCTGCATCGCTGTGGCTTCGATGCCAGCCCGCAGGCCCGAAGGGGGCATCGCCGTGGCGGGGTTCGGGCGCTGTGCCCGTCTCGTAGCCCTGCATGCCAGCGCCCCCTGCTTGGGCGGGCTGGCCTTTAACGCTCAGGCGGCCTTGGCCGCCACCGGCCGCTTCACCACCCCCAAGGCCAGCGCTGTGACCACCGTGCCCGCCGCGATCGATGCGGTATACAGCAGCACCTGGTTGACGGCATTGGGGATGGCCAGCACAAAGATGCCGCCGTGGGGGGCCTGCAGGCCGATGTGCCAGAACATGCTCAGGCCACCGGCCACGGCCGAGCCGAGCACGCAGGCCGGGATCACGCGCAGGGGGTCGCGCGCCACGTAGGGGATGGCGCCTTCGGAGATGAAGGCCAGGCCCAGCACGGCGGTGGCTTTGGCGGCGTCGCGTTCTTCGGCCAGAAAGCGGCTGCGAAACAGCCAGCAGGCGAGGGCGATGCCCAGCGGCGGGGTCATGCCGCCGGCCATGGCCGCGGCCATGGGTTCGGTCACGCCCGAGCCGATCAAGGTGGTGGAGAACACATAGGCCGCCTTGTTGACGGGCCCGCCCATGTCCACGGCCATCATGCCGCCCAGCACCAGGCCCAGCAGTACGGCGCTGCCGGTCTGCAGGCCTTTGAGCCAGCTGGTCAGGGCGCCCATCACGGCGGCCATGGGCTCGCCGATCACCATCAGCATCAGCACGCCGGTGATGGCCGCGCCCAGCAGCGGCAGCAGCAGCACGGGCTTGAGGCCTTCCAGCCCGCGCGGCAGGCGCAGGTAGCGGTTGAGTGCCTGCACGCTGTAGCCGGCGATGAAGCCGGCCGCAATGGCGCCCAGAAACCCGGCCCCCACAGTGCCGGCCAGCAGGCCGCCGATCATGCCCGGCGCAATGCCGGGGCGGTCGGCGATCGAGTAGGCGATGTAGCCGGCCAGGGCCGGCAGCATCAGCGCAAAGCCGGCCTTGGCCCCCACCTGAAACAGCACCCAGCCCAGCGTGCCTTTGTGGGCATCGTCATACACATAGATGCCGCCCAGCGCAAAGGCCAGCGCGATCAGCAGGCCGCCGGCCACCACAAAGGGCAGCATGAACGACACACCGGTCATCAGGTGCTTGTAGGCGCCGGTGCGGGCCTGCGGGCCGGCCGGCGCTGCGCTGGCCGAAGCCGCTGCTGTGGGGGCCGCGGCGGTGGTCCAGACCACGGCCTGGCGGGCAGCCTCGGTGAACACGGCGCCCGCGTCGTGGATGGCGGCCTTGGTGCCGGTCACGTGCAGGCGCTTGCCCACAAAGCGTTCGCGGTTCACTTGGGTGTCGGCCGCGATGATCACCAGGTCGGCTTCGGCGATGGCCTGGGCGCTGAGGGTGTTCTGTGCGCCCACCGAGCCCTGGGTTTCGACCTGGATGGCGTGGCCCAGGGCCTTGGCGCCTTGCTCCAGCGCCTCGGCCGCCATGAAGGTGTGGGCCACGCCGGTGGGGCAGGAGGTGACGGCCACGATGCGCAGGGGCGCCGCCGGTGCGCTTGGGGCTGCAGGTGTTGCAGCCTGTGCTGCCCGCGCGGTGGGTGCGGCCGGTGGGGTGGGCGAGCCTGTCTGTGCGGCGCCAGCGGCCGGTTGCAGCGCGCGGCGCAGCACGCCTTCGGCATCAGCCAGCACCTCGGCCGGGGTCACGTGCAGGGTGGGCACCTGGGGTTGCAGGTGAGGGGGCAGGGGGGTGTCCAGGTCCGAGGCCAGGATGCAGGCCAGGGCGCCTGCGCGTTCGGTCTCGCTCCAGACGCCCTGGTCGCCCAGCGGGCTTTTCACCCACAGGGCCAGGTGGTGGCCCTGGCGTTCGGCGGCGGCCCGCAGGGCCTCGCCGGTGATGTAGCTGTGGGCGGGGCCAGCCTGGCTGGCCGCGAGGGCAATGAGTTGCGCCATGCGTGTCTCCGTGTGCTCAGTTTGGGGTCAGGTGGGGGCGCTCAGATCGGCGTGGTGTGGATGCGGCTGGCCAGCTCGCGCACGTCTTGCAACGGGGGCAGGCCCGGTGCGATGCGCTGGATGCGGGCCGCGGCACAGGCCATGCCGAACACGCCGGCGGCCGGCATGGCCTGGCCGTCCATCAGCGCGGCCAGGGTGCCGGCCACCAGGGCGTCGCCTGCGCCCACGGTGGTGGCCACGGGCACGGCGGGCGCGGCGGCCTGCCAGCGGCCTTGGGTGTTGACCATCACGGCGCCCTCGGCACCCAGCGACACCACCATCTGCTGCACCCCGTACCGTTGCGCCAGGGCCTGGGCCGCATTGGCCACGGCCCGGGCGTCGGGCAGGGGCTGGCCCACCAGCTCTTCCAGCTCAGCCCGGTTGGGCTTGATGAAGGCGGGGGCCACCACCGGCCCCAGGGCCGGGTCGGACAGGCGCGCCAGCAGCTGCCCCAGCACGGCGCCGCCGGTGTCGATCACCAAGCGCGCGCCGCGGCTGGCCAGCCAGCGCGCCAGGCGCTCCCACAGGGCCACATCGGTGCCGGGCGGCAGGCTGCCGGCCAGCTCGCACCAGTCGCCCGGCGCCAGGCCGGCGGCCAGGGCCTCTTGCAGGCGCTGTTCGGCGGCCTGCAAGGCCTCGGCGGGCAGGCTCAGGCCGGGCAGGTTGATGTCGGTGCTGTCGCCGCGCTCGGCCACGGCCAGCTTGATGTTGGTGCGGGTGGCGCCGGGCAGGCGCACCATGGCGTCGGCGATGCCGTGGCTGGCAAAGGCGGTGCGGAACACCGCGTCGTTGTCGGCGCCCAGCCAGCCGCTGGCCGTCACCGGCCGGCCCAGGGCGGCCAGCACGGCGGCCACGCCAATGCCCTTGCCGCCGGCCTCGGTCTGCTCGCCCAGGGCGCGGTGCACCGCGCCGGGCTCAAGCCGGCTCAGCCGCACGGTCTGGTCGATGGCGGGGTTGAGGGTGATTGTGATCAGCCGGGCGCTCATGCCTGGGCCTCCGTGCTGTCAGCGCTGCGCAGGGCCGCGCCCAGGGCGCGCACCTCGTCGGCGCTGTCCAGGTCCAGGGCCCGCTGGGCCAGGGCCTGCAGCTCGCTCAGGCGGTGGCGCCGCAGCAAGGCCTTGATGGGCCCCAGGTCGCCCACACTCATCGAGAGCTCGTCCACGCCCAGGCCCACCAGCAGGGCGGCGCCCAGCGGCTCGCCAGCCAGGCCGCCGCAAACGCCTACCCAGCGGCCATGGCGGCGCGCGCCGGCCACGGTGCGCTCGACCAGGCGCAGCACGGCGGGGTGCAGGCTGTCGGCCATGGCGGCCAGTTCGGGGTGCTGGCGGTCCACCGCCAGCGTGTACTGAGTCAGGTCGTTGGTGCCGATCGAGAAGAAGTCGACATGCGCGGCCAGGCGGTCGGCCAGCAGGGCGGCCGAGGGCACCTCGATCATGATGCCGATGGGCACCTCAGGGGCGTCCAGCTCTTCGCGCACCTGGGCCATGCGCCGGCGCAGCTCCAGCACCTCTTCCACGGTGCTGATCATCGGGAACATGATCTGCAGCGGGCCATGCCGGGCCGCCCGGTACAGGGCGCGCAGCTGGGGCAGCAGCAGGTCGTCGCGGCGCAGGGCCAAGCGGGCGCCGCGCACGCCCAAAAAGGGGTTGTCCTCCACCGGCAGCTGCAGGTGGGGCACCTGCTTGTCGCCGCCGATGTCCAGCGTTCGCACCACCAGCGGGCGCCCGCCCAGGGCCTCGACCATGGCGCGCAGGGCCAGGTACTGGGCCTCTTCGTCGGGCACGGTGTCGCGCTCCAGAAACAGGAACTCGGTGCGCATCAGGCCCACGCCCTCGGCGCCGGCCTCCAGGGCGCGGGCCACCTGGTCGGCGCGGTTCACATTGGCCGCAATCTCCACCGTGTGGCCGTCGGTGGTGGTGGCGGGCAGCAGGCGGTTGCGGGCCTCTTCGGCCTGGCGGCGGGCCAGGCCTTCGATTCGTTCTTGCGCCTCGATCAGGGCGGTGGCGCTGGGGGCCACATACAGTCGGCCTCGGTAGCCGTCGAGGATGGCGGGGGTGCCGCTGTCGGCTTTCAGCAGGTCGGGGCCGCCGGCCACCACGGCCGGCAGGCCCAGGGCGCGGGCCAGGATGGCGGTGTGGGCGGTGGGGCCGCCACTGGCGGTGCAGAAGCCGCGCACCCGCGCCGGGTCGATCTGGGCGGTGAAGGAGGGCGACAGGTCGTCGGCCAGCAAGATGGCATCGGCCGGCCAGGCGCCGCCCACGGCCTCGGAGGGCAGGCCCAGCAGGTGGCGCAGCACCCGGTCGCCGGCATCCTGCAGGTCGGCGGCGCGTGCGGCCAGCGTGGCGTCGGGCAGGGCCCGTTGGGCCGCCACCCGCTCGCCCAAGGCCTGGCGCCAGGCCCAGGCGGCGCCGTGGCCTTGCACGATGCCGCGGCTCACCGCCTGCAGCAGGCGTGGGTCGCGCAGCAAACCGGCGTGGGCGCTGAAGATGGCGGCCTGCTCGGTCTGGCCCTGGCCGCGCGCCTGGGTGGACCAGGCTTGCAGTTCGGCCAGCGCCGCCTGCAGGGCCTGCTCCAGGGCCTGGGCCTCTTGCGGGGCGCTGCGGAAATGGTCTTCCACCTGCAACACCGCCCCGGCCGCCTGCACCAGGGTGCCGATCACCAGGCCGGGGCTGGCCGCGATGCCGGTGAAGGTTTGGCGCGCCGCCGGCTGCCAGTCGCCCAGCACCTGGCCCAGGCCCTGGGCCTGGCTTTGGCGGAAGCTGGCCAGTTGGGCCTGGCGGGCTTCTTCTTCGCCCAGGCGAACCACGATGGCGCGCAAGGCGCGCAGCGCGTCTTCGGCGTCCGGCCCCTGGGCCGACAGGCGCAGGGTGGCACCGCGGCCGGCGCCCAGGCTCAGCAGGGCGGCCACGTTCTTGGCATCCACCACCACCTGGTCGTAGCGCACGTGCACCCGGGCCGCAAAGCGCTGGGCGGTCTGGGCCCATTGGCCGGCCGGGCGGGCGTGCAGGCCGTTGGGGTAGCTCAGGGCCACCTCGCGGCCCAGCGCAAAGTCTTCCAGGGCCGAGGGCGCAGGCGCGTCGGCCTCGCCGTCGGTGGTCAGGGCGCGCACGATGTCTTGCGGGTCTTGGGTGCTGATCAGGCGCTGCATCAGGGCCTCGTCGCGCATCAGGCGGGTCAGGCGGCGCAGCACGGCAATGTGCTCGTCCGAGGCGGCCGCAATGGCCACCACCAGGTGGGCCTGCTTGGCATCGTCGCCCCAGCGCACACCGGCGGGCACCTGCAGCACGGCCAGCCCGGTGCTCTGCACCAGGTGGCGGTCTTCGATCATCCCGTGCGGAATGGCCACGCCCTGGCCCAAAAAGGTGTTGGCCAGCTTCTCGCGCTGCAACAGGCTGTCCACATAGGCCGGCTGCGCATGGCCGGCCTGGGCCAGCATGGCCCCGGCGGCACGCACGGCATCTTCACGGTTGTGGGGGTCGGCCCCCAGACGGACTTCGACCGAGATCGGCATCGCTGTCTCCAAATTGGTATCGATTTCAGGAGCGCATTATCGATGTCGTTTCTCAGGAATGGCAATGATTTGGGGTGTTTTGCGCCTGATAACCAGGGTAATCCCTGTGTTTCAAGTCTGAAAATCAAGGTTTGATGGGGGATGAAAGGCCATCGAATACCTGCTTTTGATGCTGTATTTGGAATCGATACCAACCATGGCGGCCGGCGTTACCATGGAGGCCGGCAAGAGAAAGGTTTTCAGGTGAGCAGTATCAAGGACGTCGCAGCCAAGGCCGGTGTGTCCACCACCACCGTGTCACGGGTGCTCAGTCAACCTCAGGCGGTGCGCCCGGCGCTGCGCGCCCAGGTGGAGCAGGCCATTGCTGCCCTGGGCTATCGCCCCAACCTGGCGGCGCGCCGGCTGCGGCAGCAGCGCGCCTCGCTGCTGGGCCTGATCGTGTCCGACATCCGCAGCCCGTTTTTCACCGATGTGGGCCGGGCCGTTGAAGACATGGCCTACCGCCATGGCCTGCGCCTGATCCTGTGCAACACCGACGAGAACCCAGAAAAAGAGCACTCCTACCTGCAGCTGATGGCCGATGAGCAGGCCAGTGGGGTGATCTATTCCCCCACACTGGACGGCCTGCGGCGCTTTCGCGCCTCAGACTGGCCCTTTCCGGTGGTGATGGTGGACCGGGCCCTGCCCGACACCCCCGTGGACCGGGTGCTGCTCGACAACGCGGCGGCGGCGCGTCAACTCACCGAGCACCTGCTGGCGGCGGGCTACCGGCGCATTGCGCTGCTGGTGGGCCACCAAAGCACCACCGGCCAGGAGCGCCAGGCCGGCTACGAAGCCGCCTTGCAGGCCCGCGGCCTCAGCCCCGAGGTGCACCGCGTGGCCCCCACCCGCGAGGCCGGCACCCAGGCGGCCGCCGCCTTGCTGGCCCAGGCCGACGGGCCCGACGCCCTGCTGGCCTCCAACGGCCTGCTGTTGATGGGGGCGGTGCAGGCCTTGCAGGCCTCAGGCAAGTGCTCACCGGGGCAGATCGGCCTGGCCGGCTTCGACAACAACGACTGGACGGCACTGCCCTCGGTGGACGTGACCGTGATCGCCCAGCCCACCTACGACATCGGCCGCACCGCAGCCGAGTTGATGCTGCAGCGCATGGACGATCCAGACCGGCCAGCGCGCAAGGTGGTGCTGGAGGGGCAGTTGGTGATCCGTGGGTCCAGCCGGGGGCTGGACGGTCGGTAGTCCTGAATTCAGTGCAAAAGATGCGTTCAGGCGTTTGCCGAAATTGCATGGGCTCATTGCGAATATGCCAACCCGTGATCGGTCGGGGCTCTGGATAATTTCGACTCCAGACCCTTGCATCTCGAATGAAATATGAGCCTCCCATCACCTCAACCATCCCCCCGTTTCAGCAAGGTCCGCAAACATGCCGGCCTCCTCTTTGTCTCTGGCGAAGTGGCCCACCAAAGCTCGGGCAGGGCGCCCGAAGGGGTTGAAGCACAGACCCGCCTGCTTCTGCATCACCTGGCCGCCACGCTCGCCAACGAAGGATCGAGCCTGGACAAGGTTCTCCAGGCCACGGTCCACCTGAGCCATCCTGGGGACTTTGCCGCCTTCAATCAGGTGTATGGCGAGTGCTTTGCCCCGCCTTACCCTGTGCGGACCACCGTCGTGGCGGAACCCTTGTATCCCGGTGCTCGGGTTGAGGTCACGGTGGTGGCCGCAGCCTGAAAAAAAAAGCCCCGCGGACATGAAGTCCGGCGGGGCAACAGGCTTGCCTGGAGAAAGTGTTGTGCCCTGACTGGCTTGGCGGGGTCAGGCCTGGCAGGCCTCTGATTCTTCGATCAGGGGCGAGAGGTGGACGGCGTCCGGCAGCGTGACTTCGAGCAACTGAAGGTCTTCGCTCGCATTGGCGAATCCGTATCGCATGGTCCCTGGCACGGTGACGCTGTCATCGCTTTTCAAGGTCATGCGTTGCTGGTCATGGCAGAAATCCAATTGGCCTGAGAGCACAAAGTAGAAACAGAATTCGGTTTCATGCTGCTGCTCGGCGATCACGGCGGCGCCGGGGCCTTCCGGCCGGATCACGCGTACACCTGCCAGGCCTTTGGTGGCCTCGCCGATGCCGGTATCCTGGCAGGACAGACCCGCCAGACGCCACGGCTTCCAAGGGGTTAGACGCGCCTGATGGAAGACAAAGCGCTGTCCGCCGAATTCATGTTCAGGCGGCAAAAGGCGATCCGACGGCAAGGTCATCGCATGGTCTGCGATGGTGATGTGTTCGGCGGGCGTGCCGATCTCGATCACCTCCGCACCCGCCGAGCTTTCCATCACCCGGTGACGGATCATCGGGGGTTGAAGAACACAGTCGCCAGCTTGCATCACCAGCGGGTCACCCTGGCCCTCGTAAGCCACTTTGACCCAGCCTTTGCGGCAGAAGATCATCTGAAACCGGACCTTGTGATAGTGCTCGTAGTCAGGCACGACACCGCCCTCCAGGATCCGGATGTGGGAGGCGATGAAGGCACCACCGTGTCGGTCTGGCAGCAGGTCGCGATAGCGCAGGCCGGCGCGGCCCACACTCCAGTGAGTGGCTTCGCCGTTTTGGCTGATGACCAGGGCCTGAACGGTGGCGGGCAACCTCATCTCGGGGTCCACCGGGGCGAGATGAACCGCCGTGCCATTGGGCGCCTGCAGCACCAGGCGCCCGCCGGCGACGGCCGCTGGCTCGCGACACAGCAGGGTCAGACGTGGTGCGGCGTTGGGCACCCCCACCGAGAGCTGCAAGGTGATACCGTGCCCCACCACCAGGGCGGTCTTGGGGCTGTCGGCCGGAAAGATGGCCAGCACCCGCATGCCCAGTTGTTGGGTGAAGAAGCTGAGCGTGGGCTCCAGGGTTTCACAGCCGAGCTGCACCATGGCGGCGCTGATGCCATCTAGGTTCAAAGGGGGCAGTGGTGCGCTTGGCGATGTCTGGGGTGGGGTCAGGCTGGCAGGGGGCATGGAGGTCTCCGATGAAAAATTGGGTTGATGCAGGCACGCAGCTCAATCGAGATTCAGCTTCAGTTGCTGAGCCACGCGACGGAAGCTTTCGGTCTCGCGGTTCACCAGCGTGCGCATCTCGTCCGGGCCGAGTGCGACGGGCTCCAGGAAGGCTGCCGTGGAGCGTTCGCGGGCCTCGGGTTGGGACATGATGTCGATCAGCTCGCGGCTGAGTCGGTCGCGGATGGTCTGCGGCGTGGCGCTGGGCATCGAGAACCCGAAGAAGGGTTGAACGGCGGCCTGGCCCAGCCCCAACTCTGTCAGGCTGGCCACGCTGGGGAGCAGCTTGCTGCGTTCGGGGCTGCCGATGGCCAGGGCCCGCAGGCGTCCCGAGCGCAGCTCGCCGCCCACGCTGGCCAGCGTTTCGAAGCTCAGGTCCACATCACCTCTCAGCAGGGCCAGCTTGGCATCTGCGGCCCCCTTGTAGGGAATGGCATCCATCTTGATGCCGGCTGCGTTCTCCAGCATCACACCGCACAAATGGTTGGCCCCGCCTTCACCATAGGTGACATAGCGCAGATCGCCGGGTTTGGCCTTGGCCTGGCGGATGAAGTCGGCCAGCGAGGCATAGGGCTTGTTCGACGCAGTGACCAGCACATTCGGGGTGTAGCTGACCAAGGCCAGCATGGCCAAATCCCGATCGATCTGAAATGGCAGGTTCTTGCGCAAGGCGGGTAGCACGCTGTAGCTGCCAACCCCTGCCAGCAGCAACGTGTAGCCGTCGGGGGCTGCCTTGGCGACAGCGTCGACGCCAATGATGGTGGAGCCGCCGGGTTTGTTGTCGATCACCACGGGCTGCCCGAGACGACGGGGCAACTGATCGGAAATCAGGCGGGCGATGGTGTCCGATGCGCCGCCGGGGGCAAAGGGCACCACCAGGCGGATCGGCTTGCTGGGCCAGGACTGGGCTTGCGCACTGTGCCACGAACTGGCCAACCAGGGTGCGGTGGCGGCCGCGATCAATGATCGGCGACGCAGGGATGGAAATGGGGTGGGCATGGGAGGTGAGGGTGTTGTTGTTGTGAGACGTTGGCGTTGGGGCCGGTTCAGAACTTGTGCCGTATGCCGACGCGGATCATGCGTTGTGAACGATCAGCACCCGGGACCCCATCGCTCAGCCCTGGCGAATTCATGGACTTGGCACCCAGGTATCCGGTGTTGAAGTACAGATCGGTTCTTTTCGACAGGTAGTAATCCAGGCCGAGGTTCAGCTGGTTCAGCCGGCCTCCGGCAGCGGCCACGAAGTCGACCTGGTTGCGGATGATGCTGGCATTGAGGTTGAGATTCGGGGTGACGGCCCAGCTCGCGCCCAAGTCCAGGATCCTGGACTGGCGGGCTGAAGCACCCTTCAAATCACGCGAGGTGCTGGCGATGGCCAGAGGTTGGCGTGTGTCCGAGTAGGTACCGTGCAGGCGGACGACGCCCCACTGGTAGGCGGCACCCAATGTCCAGGTGCGCAGCGCCACATCGCCCGCGCCCCCCTTGGTGGCACCGATGTTGGCGGCACTGGCATCGGCAGAGGTGGTACCGAGTCGGGTCTGATAGAAGGCGCCGGCCAGGCGCAGCGCCTGCTGCTGGTAGTCAAGGCCCAGTGCCACGGTCTGGCCCGCCTGGCTGTCGCCCGCATTGCCACCGAGGCCGACCATCGCGGTTCCTTGCAGCCCGCCTTGGCGCACAGAGTTGTAACGGATCGAGTTGTTGGTCCGATCGGCGTAGGTGCGGTCCAGGCCGTGGATCGGGGCCGCCTGAGAGCCGAAATCGATCGTGGACGACAGGGTGCCCATGTCATCCAGGGAGTCGGTCTGGCGTCCCACGAGCAAGGCACCCCAAGGGGTGTCCAGGCCCACGATGGATTTGCGACCAAACGCGATACCACCTTGTGCGAAGCTGCCGCTGTTCATGTTGAGGCCCGATTCGAGGGCGAACACGGCGCTGATGCCGCCACCAAGGTCCTCACGGCCCCGGTAACCGAGGCGCGAGGCCTGCATGGCACCCGGCAGCACCGACCACATCGAGCCCGGTGTCGTCGCTCCGGTGGGCATGATCCGATTGGTGTAACTGAGCCCGGTATCAAGAATTCCGTAGATGGATACCGAGGACGTCCCGATGCCCTGGGCATGACAGGCGAGACTCGCCATACCAAACGTGGCACAAAGAAACTTGTGGTTTTTCATGGATGCTTTCTGAGGGTCGTGGGGAAACCTGTCAGCGGCCTGTGGAGCGGCCGCCGTTTTGATGGATCGTTCGGTTCCAGCCTCAGTCGGCGGCACCGGCGCTGCTGGCGATGGCTGCACGCCGCGCTTGCATCACTTGACGACCTTGTTCGCCCAGGTCCCAGAAGAGGCCGGCCATGATCTGCAGGCCTTCTCTGGTGACGCTGGCGAGCACATGCTCGTTCGGTGCATGCTGGGCGCAGCCGGGATAGGAGTGCGGTACCCAAAGGGTCGGCAATCCCAGAACATCGGCAAAGGCATCGTTGGGCAAGGAGCCGCCCAGGTTGGGCAGCAGGCTAGGCGCCCGGCCAGTGGTCTGCCTGAGCGAAGCAAGGCACCACTGAACCCACGGATCGCTCGGGTCCAGACGTGTGGCCATGGCCTCAGAGCCGGCTTGGCTGAGTTCGACGTCCTGGAAGCCGTGGGCGTCCAGGTGCTGACGCAGGTGCTCCAGAAATCGTGTGTTGTCGCTGCCGACCACATAGCGGATCTGGCATTGGGCAAACGCATGCGGTGGAATGGCATTGACAGGCGCTTCGGGGTTGCCGGTCTTGAAGGTGATGACCTCGAAGCTGTTCCAGCCGAACACCCGTTCGGTCGGGCTGAGGCCGGGCTCGCCCCAGTCGGGGTCGATCTCGGGTGCGCCGGGGTCGCCTCCTACCTCGATGGTCCGCAAGGCTTCGCGTACGTTGTCAGGCAGGCTGTTCGGCAGCAGGGCGGGGACCAGAATGCGCCCCTTGGCATCCACCATGCTGGCGATGGCGTGTGCCAGGCGGATGCCCGGGTTGCGCAACAACCCACCCCAGTTGCCCGAATGGTGACCCCCTTCCCGAGCCCGCACGTGCAGGTTGAAATTGAGCCCGCCCCGTGCCCCCAGGAACACGGTGGGTGAGGCGGCATTGAGACGGGGCCCGTCAGAGGCAATGAACACATCAGCGCTCAATGCGTGCCGGTGCATGGCGCAGAACTGATGCAAGCCGGGTGAGCCGGCTTCCTCTCCCATCTCCAACAGGATCTTGACGTTGAAGCCCAGGCGGCCACCGCGCACACGGATGACTTCACCCAGGGCCGACAGGTTGATGCTGTGTTGAACCTTGTTGTCGGCAATGCCACGGCCGTACCACCGGGGCCCTTCCACCGTCAGTTGCCACGGAGACAAGCCCGTGCGCCACTGCGTGTCGTAACCGTTGACGACGTCTCCGTGTCCGTACATGAGCACTGTGCAGGCTGCGGGATCTTCGATGCGGGTGGCGATCAAGAATGGGCTTTTGCCAGCCTCCGGGTTGGGCTCGATGCGCACATCAAAGCCGATGGCCTGGAGCTCGGGACCGATCAGCTCCTCCAGATAGGCGTGCAGGATGGGCAGGCTCTCCGACTTCTGGCTTTCTGTGCGCATGGCCACCCGCTGGGCCAGCAGCGCCTGAAAGCGGCCCGCGTCAAACAGCCGCGTCGCCGCGTCGATGGCCTGTTGCCGGCCTTGGTTGATAGAGGTGCTGATCGCTGCCTGCTTCATCTGTGTCTGCCCTTGAAAGGGCTCTCCGGGTGGGGTGTTCAGTGGGTGTGACACGGAGAATAGGGCGATGAGACGTTTGCCACCATTAGATAATCAACATGCTTTAATTGCCGTTTTGGCAAACCACATCCAAGTCCTATGAAGTCAGATCACCTCAAGGAAACCTCGTTGCGGTACTTTTTGGAAGTGGCACGCAGTGGTTCGATCACGCAGGCATCAGAGCGGTTGTTCGTCGCGGCCTCTGCCATCAGCCGCCAGATCAGTGCGCTGGAAGACGTGCTTGAAGTGACGCTGTTCGAGCGCCGACCCCGGGGCATGGTGTTGAGTGCTGCGGGTGAGATGCTGGCGGCTCACGCCCGCCGTGCCGCCCTGGAGGCCGACCGTGTGGTGGCCGATATCGTGGCCTTGCAGGGCCTGAAGCGTGGCAAGGTCAGCCTCGCCTGCACGGAAGGCTTCGCCATTGATTTCCTGCCTTCCGTCATCATCGAGTTCCAGAAGAAATACCCCGGCATCACCTTCAACATGAACGTGTCTGGCCCTGATGAGGTGACCGAGCGGGTTCGCAACGGAGAGGCCGACATCGGCCTGGCCTTCAATCGTGTGGCGCAGCGCGAGATCAAGGTGGAGCATCGGATGGCTGCGCCGATCTTGGTCATCATGCGCCCCGACCACCCTTTGGCCGGAAAAAAGTCGCTCAGCCTTTCGCAGCTGGCGGCCCACCCACTGGCTTTGCCGACCAGTGAAACCAGCCTGAGGCAGATTTTTGATATCACCTGCAGTCGTCGAGGCCTGCTGATCGAGCCGACGGTGGCCAGCAACTGCGCTGCGACGTTGCACAGGCTGGTGCTTTCCAGCGGTATCGCGTCGATTGCCGGTGAAGTCTCGGTGCGGCACTTTATCAAGGAAGGACGCATGGTCGGTCTGCCTATCCGCGATGCGGGCTTGGAGAGTCGCAGCATCGAATTGCAGACGCTGGTGGGGCGAACCCTGCCAGGGGTGGTTCAGACATTTCTCGATTACGTGAAGAACTGTCTGGCTCAGTCAGAGACTTGAGTTCGCTGAAGCGTTGTCCTATCAGGCCTGAGCCAGCGCCTGCAATGCGGCGGGGTCCATGACCACATACAGGCGGCCTTCGCGGGACAGTACCCGCCGCCTGAGCAGCTCCGTCATCACGCTGGACACGCTCATGCGCGAGAGGCTGCACAGGCAGGCCATTTCCTCTTGCGTGAAGCTGATCCGGATCAGGCACCCCGCGGGGTGGACCTGCCCATGTGAGTGGAGCAAGCCCAGCAGGGCGGTGGCAACCCGTCGGCCTGCGCCACCATGGCTGAGCAGGTCATGGTGCATCAGCAGCGCCTGCAAGCGCTGGTCCGAGAACGCCAGGTACTGGCCCAGCAATGCGGGCTTGGCCTGCAGGTCTGCCATCGCCTGCGGCCAGGGCAGCTCGACCACCCCGGCCTCGGATGAGGCCACAGCCGTGCAGGCATGGCGCCCTGATTGCGACGCGCCCTCGTCACCCAGCAAGCCACCGGGCCCGATGACCATCAGATGCCGCTCGCGGCCATCGGGGGTGTAACGCACCAGCCGGATGCGCCCGCGCAGCACGATGTGGAGTGCCTGAAACTGGTCGCCTTGCGTGTAGAGGACGGCGCCCCGACGCAGCAGCCTGGCGGGTCGACCGGCGATCAGCGAAGCCCAGTCGTGCCGGGGCTCTCCGAGCCAGAAGGTGCAGGCGCTTTGGGGTTCACTCACTGGGGGGGGCATGGGCTTGGTTTGGCGTGATCGACTCAGGCGACTGATTCTGACGATTGTGCCCTTGCCCTGTGGTGTAAAGCGCTTGGCAGACCCCGGCGTGGCGCGGTTCTACGCTGCGCCTGCTTCATTCACTTCGCTCATGTGACACCATGCATCATCCGTTTGCCGCCTTCCGCAGCCAATTCCCCATCCTGGATCAGCAGGCCCAGCTCTCCAGTTGCTCCCAGAGCGCCTTGTCCGTGCCGGTGATCGAAGCGGTCCACGCCTACCTCGAGAGCTGGCAGACACAGGGCATGGACTGGGCCGGCTGGATGCTGGCTGTCGACGAGGCCAAGGCCGAATTCGCGCGCCTGATCGGCGCGCAGCCCCAGGACATTGCCGTGGCCGGCTCGGTGGCTGATGCGACCAGCGCCGTGGCCAGCGCATTGAGGTTCGAGTCCGGCAAGGAGGTCGTGGTGGTTGGTGAGAGCGATTTCCCATCGCAGGGCCACGTCTGGCTGGCCCAGGCGCCTCGTGGAGCCCATGTCCGGTTCGCCAGCGCCCAGGCCGACCGATGCGTCACCCCCGCTTGTCTGGAGGCTGTGATCGACGACCGCACCCTGCTGATTCATGTCTCTCATGTGGCCTATGACACGGGTTACATCCAGGACCTGGCCGCTATCCGGCAACTCGCTAGCCAACACAGCGCCATCCTGTTCGTAGATGCTTACCAGTCGGCTGGCGCGCTCGACATCGATGTCGAGCGCGATCAGGTGGATGTCTTGGTTGCAGGTGCACAGAAGTTCATGTTGGGCTGCCCCGGCATCGCCTTTCTTTACGTGCGGCCTGGGCTGGCCATAACAATGCAGCCCACCCACACCGGTTGGTTTGGCCGCCGAGAGCCGTTCGCGTTCGACATCCGGAAACTGGATTTTCCCGACAACGCCAACCGCTTCAACGCAGGTACGCCCCCCATGGTCAACGCCTTCGCAGCGCGGGCCGGGTTGCGGCTGTTGAACGCCCTGGACCGCGTCGAGGTGCAAGGCTACCTGTTGCAGCTGTCGCAAATCGGTCGTGAAGAGGCTCGGCGCCTGGGCTTGAAGCCCGTGGTGAGCGACCTCGGGGTGAGCACCCTGACGACGGCCATCCTGGTGCAGGACGCCGCCTCCAGCGAACAGCATCTGCGGCAATCGGGCTTCATCACCTCGGCGCGCCATGACGTGTTGCGCATCGCGCCTCACTTCTACAACACTGAGGGCGAAGTCATCCGTGCCGTGCGGGCGCTTGCTGAGTGGTGTGGCAAGCGGTAGGCCCTTCCGACCCGGTGTCTGAAGCCGGGTGTTCTGGCTGCGGCCGCCTTTGATGCCCATGGGGGTGCCCGGCTGCCGCCGGTGGCGGCCCGAGACATCAGTGAATGGCCGCGTACATGATGGCCTCCTGGGTGGCCTGCTCGGCCGAGAATTCGACCACCACCTTGCCCTGCTTGGCCACCAGGATGCGGTCGGACAGGGCCATCACCTCGGGCAGGTAGGACGAGATCACCACCACCGCCTTGCCGGCATCGGCCAGCCGGTTGATCTCGGCATGGATCTCGGTGATGGCGCCCACGTCCACCCCGCGGGTGGGCTCGTCAAAGATGATCACATCGGGGTCTTGCACCAGCGACTTGGCAATCACCACCTTTTGCTGGTTGCCGCCCGACAGCTCGATCACCTTCACATCGCGGCTGATGGCACGCACATTGAGCAACTGGCTCCAGTGCTCGCCCATGCGGGCGGCGCGGCCTGGGTCGAGCAGGCCGAACATCGAGCCCAGCTTGCCCAGCCAACCCATGTAGATGTTCTGGGTGATGGACATGGTCTCGAAAAAGCCCTCCACCTTGCGGTCTTCGGTGATGTAGGCAATGCCATCGGCCACGGCCTGGCGCGCCACGCGGTAGCGCACCGGGCGCCCGCGCAGCAGCACCTCGCCGCCGTGGAAGAAGTCGCGCTTGATCAGGCCGGCCACCACCTTGAAGGTCTCGGTGCGGCCAGCCCCCACCAGCCCGAACACGCCGGTCACCTGGCCTGCAAACACCGACAGCGAGTTGTTTTTCACCATCGAGGCCATGCGCAGGTTGCGCACCGACAGCACGCAGTCGCCCTGGGCCCGGACCTGGGTCTTTCGCTGCCCGTACAGGGTTTGCGACAGGTCGCGCCCCACCATGGCCTGGATGATGCGGGCGCGGTCGAAGTTCTGTTTCAGGTCGGTCACCACGTGCTGGCCGTCGCGCAGCACGGTGATGCGGTCGGCCAGCAGCAGGGCCTCTTCCAGGGCATGCGAGATGAAGATCACCGATACCCCGCGCGCCTTGAGGTTGAGCATCAGGTCGAAGAAGTATTTCTTCTCTTCGGGGGTCAGGCTGGCGGTGGGCTCGTCAAAGATGATGATGCGGGCCTGGTGCAGCACGGCGCGGGCAATCTCCACCATCTGCTTCTTGGCGGCGCCCAACAGGCTGACCGTGGCCGTGGGGTCGACATCGAAGTTGAGCGACTGCAGAAATTGCTGCGCCGAGATGTACACCCCGCGCAGGCGGTTGAAGAACTGCTCTTGCCCCAGAAACAGGTTTTGCGCCACCGTCATGGTGGGCACCAGGCTGGTCTCCTGGAACACCATGGCAATGCCCGCGTCGCGCGCCTCAAGAGGGGTTTTGAGCTGCACCTCGCGCCCCTCCACCAGCATCTGCCCGTCGCTCAGGGCCACCACCCCGGCCATGATCTTGGTCAGGGTGGATTTGCCGGCACCGTTCTCGCCCAGCAGGGCATGGATTTCGCCGCGCCGCAGGTCAAAATTCACCCCGTCGACGGCCGGCACCCCGCCGTATTTCTTGGTGGCCTGGCGCAGTTCCAGCACCACCTCGTCGGCCAGCGGGGCCGTGGTGGGGGGGGAATCCAGCTGAGAAACCGTCATGTCTTACTCCCTGCCGGCTGGGTGTCCAGCCGCAACAAGCGCCCCGCACCGCGCGAGGCCACATACAAGGCGTGGCCCAGCTGGGCCACCGCCGTGATGCCGTGGTGCTGCCCGTCCACCTGGCTGTGCAGCGATGACAGCACCCGGCCATCGGCCGCCACCCTGAGCACCAGACCATAGGAGCGCGGGGGCGCCCAAGGCTTGAGCACGCCCATCTGTTTGACGCCCGCACCCTGCAGCGGCTCCAGAAAGCTCTGGCCCGAGGACAAGGCCGGCGCGATCCAGTGGCGGGGGTCGATCTCCGCCACCATGCGCTGGCGGTAGGCGGGCTCGCGCAGCACGAACTCGACCAGTTGCGAGCGACAAACAAAGCAGCTCAGCCAGAAGCCACCGCTGTCATCCAGCGCCATGCGCGACGGGTAACCCACCAGTTCGGCGCTCAGCGGGTGGCCCTGGCGCGGGCCGGTGCCGCTCAGGTCGAGCACGCGGTGATGCCAGCTTTCGCTGACCAGCACCCGCGAGCCCAGCGCCAGCACGCCAAACGCGTGGCGCAGCCCCTGGGCCAGCAGCTCGGCCTGCGGCGTGCCAGACGTCCAGCAGCCCACGCGCCCCGTGCGGCCCAGCGTCATCAGGTCATGGCACCAGGCCTCGGTGCCGTGGCGCGAAGAGCCTTCGCTGAACAGCAATCGCCCCTGGGTATCGAAGCCCAGCGCGTTCACGCTGAGCAGCGGCGTGCCCGCCAGCGCCTGCAGGGTGGCCTCGGTGACCCAGTCGGGGCCCCGTCGGCGCAGGATGCGCAGCTCGCTGCCGGCCAGTGCCACGGCCAGGCGCTCGGGCCCCTGCAGGGCCAGCGCGGTGATGGGGCGGTCAAAGCGCAGCTGTTCAACGGGTGTGCTGTCCTGGTCCAGGCGGTAGAGGGCGTTGCCCGCGCTCATCCACAGCTGGCGCCCATCGCAGGCCAGGTCGTTCAGGCCCGGCAACTGGGCCACCACCTGGGCCTCGTCCAGGGCCCGGTTCGGCTTGAGGGCGCCATCCATCACGGGCACGGTGATGGCCGCCTCGCCCCGGCCCAGAAAGCGGTCGCTCAGTTGTCTGAAGGTGGCCAGCATCAGTGTTGCTCCCAGCGTTGTTCGTAGTGGGCGAAATCCGCCTTCGCATCGGGCAGCTTGTAGCGGCCGATGCGGTTGTTGGAAATGCCGCCCAGGTACAGGTAGCCCCGGTGCTCGCGCATCGAGGTGATCATGGGGTGGTTTTCGCCGCCCAAGTCCCACAGGGTTTCAAGCACCTCGCCGCGCTCGCTGAACTTGAGCACGCAGCCGGTGTTGATGTTGGGGAACAGCCATTCGTCCACTGGCACCCGCTTGGCCATGCGGCGCCTGAAGCCCGGCATGCGCATGGCCAGGTCGTAGGCCGGCGCCCGCATGCCCACCAGCGCCATCCAGTAGTGGCCGTCCGAAGCCAGGTTGATGTTGTCGGGGTAGCCCGGCAGGTTGTCCAGCACCACCTCGACCTGGCCCTGGCGCGGCCCGTCAAACCAGTAGCGCTTGACGCAGCAGCCCCAGGTCTCGGCAAACAGGATGGACTGGCCGTCGCTGGCCACGCTGATGCCGTTGGGAAACTTCAGCCCGCGCAACAAGGTGCGGGTGCTGCCGTCGCGCGGGTCGTGGCACACGATGCGGCCATTGCCGCGGGCCTCCAGCCCGTCCACCGGCCACTCGTGCATCTCATAGCGGGTGGTGGCCTCGCTGAAGAAGATGCGGCCATCGGGGGCGATGTCCAGGTCGTCGGCCAGGCGCAGGCGGCTGTCGTCGTTGATCGAGGCCCAGCTGCGGTTGGTTTCATCGGTCACGCAGTGCACCTCGCGCTGTGGCGTCACCTTGTACAGGCCCATGCCGCCCACACAGACCAGCAGGTTCCAGTCGCGGTCAAAGGCCATGCCCAGGGGCTGGCCGCCAATGTGGGCAAAGACCTCCATCTCCTGGTAGTCGGGCGCCTTGAAGCGGATGATGTCGCCATGGCGCGAGCCCGCGTACAGGTGGTTGTCGCGGTCCAGGATCACGTCCTCAGGGGCTTCGATGCGGCCCAGGCCTATCAGGTCCACATCGCGCAGCTTGTTGTTCACCGCCCAGGCGCTGTGTGCCTGGGCACTGCAGTCGGGCGCGGCGGGCAGGCGCAGGTAGGTGGGGCTCACGTACACCTTGCTGATGATGCGGTGGCGGTTCTTCAGCCAGCGCACATCGATGGCGGCCGCTGCGATCAGGATGCCGGCCAGCACCATGCGCGTCACGCCGCCAGGGGCCGACAGCGAGGTCAGGCCGTTGGTGATCAGCAGCACCACCAGGGTACCCACCAGGGCTTTGGTCACCGAGCCGCGGCCGCCCCCGAGGCTGATGCCGCCCAGCACGGCCGCGGTCAGCACCAGCACCTCCATGCCCACGCCGATGTCGGCGCCCGCCGTGGCCAGCCGCGACGCGAAGAAGCAGCCCCCCACGGCTGTCAGCACGCCGCTGCCCACATAGCTCAAGGCCACGGTGCGGCGCACGGCGATGCCGCAGTTGTAGGCCGAGCGGCGCGAGCCGCCGATGGCCATCACATGCCAGCCCCAGCGCAGCCGGGTCAGCATCAGGTGGCCTGCGATGGCCACCACGGCATAGACCCAGGCCACGGAGGGGATCTCCAGAAACGTGCCGCCGCCCAGAAAATCCCACCAGGCCGAGTCGGGCAGGTTGCCCGCGATCTCGGTGGAATAGCGCAGGCTCAGGATCTCGTACAGCGAGCGGAAGATGATCAGCGTGATCAAGGTGGTGAGGAAGGCGCGCAGCCGCAGATAGCCGATCAGCACCCCGTTGATGCCCCCGAGCAGCGCCCCGGTGACCAGGGTGCCCAGCACCGCCGCCGGCACCGGCCACTTGAGCACGTGCATCATCATCAGCGCACTGAAATTGGTCAGCGCAAAGATCGACCCCACCGACAGGTCGATGCCCCCCACGATCATCACCAGGGCCAGGCCCAGCACCACAAAGCCCACCTCGCCGGCCTGCCGCAATGTGTCGGCCAGCACGGCCATGCTGTAGAAGTTGGGCAGCAGCTGGCCCGAGGCGATCAGCACCGCCAGCAGCAGGATCACCGGGATGGCGGTCTCGGTCCAGCGCTTGGACAGGATCTCGCCCACCCAGTGGTCGGGCCAATAGCGGTAGCGCAGGCGGGTCAGTGTCTCGGACCACGTGGGCGCGTCCGGGCCCTGGTGCGGCGGCGCGCCCGCCTGCAGCAAAGGGGGCAAGGTGGTGCTTGAAGGGTCACTCATGGCAGGGTTCCATCCATCGGTGAAGCGCCCCTGGCACAGGGGCAGGCCGGACGCCGGCGTTGGGGGGCCGGCCCAGCGGCCCGTGGGGGTGCTGAGGCACGGTTGATACGCGCGCCGCCGCGCAGGCGGCTTGGGGCTCGGCTTACTTGGCGGCCAGCTTCCAGCAGGTGCCGTCGGTGCCCGCGTTCTCTTTGGTGATCGGGATCAGCGTGGTGTAGATGTTCTGCCGCGCCTGGCCCGCCTTGAGGCCGTTTTGCACCAGCCACTTGATCATGGCCGCCATGTTGCTGGCCTGCGTGGGCACGTCGTAGCTGATGTCGTAATCAAAGCCGCCGCTCTTGACCATGTCGCACGCACCCTTTTGCTCGCCGCCGCCCGAGGTGGCGAGGTACACCTTGCCCGTCAAGCCGGCCTCCTTGATGGCCGCTGCGGTGCCGATGTCCATGCCGTCCCAGAAGCCCACGATGCCGCACAGATCGGGGTGCTGCTTGAGCACGGTCTGGGTCAGGGCCTTGGCCTTGGCGGCGTCCCAGTCGGCGGCCTGGTTGGAGACCACTTTCACGGCCGGGTTCTTGGCCAGCACGTTCTCCACTCCCTTGAGGGTGTAGGCGCTGGCAGCCGCCGTGGGGGCGCCCTGCACGATGGCGATCTTGTTCGACTTGCCCTTGCAGGCCTCGACCACCGCGGTGGTGGTGCGCTCGCCGATGTCCACCCAGTCGGCCCCGACGAACACGGTCGATGGCTGGGCCGAACGCATGTTGATCTGCACCACGTAGATGCCCTCTTCCTCGGCCTTCTTGATCAGCTTGGCATAGGTCTGCACATCGGGGTTGTGGATCACGATGGCGGCCGGCTTCTCGGCGATCAGTGAGGTGAAGGCCTGGGCGCCGGCATTGGTGTTCCAGTTCGGATCGCGTGCCACCACCTTCATGCCCGAGGGCTCGAGCTCTTTCTTCAGGCCCTGGTACCAGCCCTGGGCCAGGTCAAAGCCCATGGCCACCGGGATGTAGCCCACGGTCTTGCCCGCCAGCGCCTTCTTGTAGCCGTCTCGAAACGGCTCGTCCAGTCCTTTGCTCTGGGCCAGCGCGCTGCCGGCCAGGCCCAGGGCCAGCGCCAGACCGGTGAGGGTTGTCATCCACTTTCCTGTGTTTTGCATGCTTGTCTCCTTGCTTGTTTGAGGATCAAAAGCGCCTGAGGCCGGGCGTGCGGCGTACCGAAAACGGAAGGGGGGCTCTAGATGTCGCCCTGCTGGGCCGTCTCTTCATTGCGCGGGTTGAGCACCGAGTCGATCAGAATCGCAGCCAGCAGCACCAGGCCCTTGATGATGTTCTGCACCGAGTACGAGATGTCCATGATGGTCATGCCATTGAGCATGGTGCCGATCAGCAGCGTGCCGATCACCACATTGGCCACCCCGCCGCGCCCGCCCGACAGGCCGATGCCGCCCAGCACCACCACCAGCACCACGTCGTAGACCATGGTCGAGTTGTAGATGCGGGTGGGCATGCTGTTGACGGAGGCCGCCATCACCAGGCCTGCAAACAGCCCGATCAAGGCCGCCAGCACGTACTCGAAGACGATCACCGGCCGCGTGGGCAGGCCGGTGGCGCGGGCACTGAAGGGGTTGTCGCCAATCGCATAGATGAACGCGCCGGCGCGCACCTTGCGCAGCAGCAAGGCCATCAGGGCCGAGGCCAGCGCAAACATGATCACGGGCATGGGGATGCCGCCGAGCGAACCGCGCCCGATGCCGGCCACGGCATCCAGCGCCGCGGGCCACTGCACCACCTCCAGCTGAAAAATGGCCGCCTGGCCCAGACCCGCCAGAAACAGGCCCGAAGCCAGTGTGGTGAACAGCGAGGGCACCTCGGCATAGGCAATCAGCCAGCCGTTGACCAGGCCAAAGGCCAGCGACAGGCCCAGCGCCATCAGCCCGGCCGAGGCCATCGACTGCCCGTTGGCCACCAGCTGCAGCATCAGGCCCGCGGGCACGGCCAGCGCGGCAATCATCGAGATGTCGATGCCGCGGCCGATGACCACCACCGCCATGCCCAGCCCCAGGATGCCGAGGATGGCCACGTTCTGCAGCAGTGTGAGCAGGTTGTCGAGGTTGGAGAAGCCGGGCAGCAGCACCGTGAAGCCCAGGAACATCACGATGAACAGGGTAAACACAATGGTCTGCTGGGTGGCGCGCAGCTTGGGGACGGTCATGGTGGGCTCCTTGGGTCAGGTCAGGGCGGCATTGAGCGAGCGGCGCAGCTCCCGCTTGACGAGCTTGCCGTTGAGGTTGCGTGGCAAGGGCTCGGTGTCGATGGTCCAGGTCTCGGGCACGGCGTAGTCGGCCATGCGCTCGGCACAGAAGGCCTGCAGCACGGGGGCCTGGGTGTCGTCGCCCAGCGCCCGCACAGTGACGAAGGCGTGCACGCGCTCGCCCAGCACGGCGCAGGGCACGCCGACCAGGGCCACCTCGATGACCTGTGGATGCTCGGCCAGCACGTTCTCCACAGCGGCGCAGTACACCTTGTAGCCCCCGCGGTTGATGATGTCCTTCTTGCGGTCCAGGATGCGCAGGTAGCCTTCGGCGTCCAGGCTGCCGATGTCGCCCGAGCGCCAGAAGCCGCCCCGGAACTCATTGGCCGTGGCCACCTCGTTGCGCCAGTAGCCCGGCACCACCATCGGCCCCGCAATCCAGATCTCGCCCACGCTGCCGCGCGGCAGCTCGCGGCCATCGTCGTCGACGATGCACACCTCGCCACAGGGCACGGCCTGGCCCACGCTGTCGCGGTGGTGGTCGGTCTGGCCCGGCGGCATGATCGTGGCGGGCGAACAGGTCTCGGTGGCGCCGTAGGCGTTCGGCCAGCGCATCGATGGTGGCGGTCGACATCGAGGCGCCGCCAAAGGCGCCGATGCGCCAGTGCCGCAGGTCGTGTGTGTGCAGATCGGGCAGCAGCAGGCACAGGTTGTACATGGCCGGCACCATGATGGTGTGGGTGATGCGCTCGGCTTCGGCCAGGCGCAGAAACTCGGCGGCCTTGAAAGGGGGCATCAACACCAGGCAGCCGGCGCAGTGCAGCATGGTGTAGAGCTGGGCCACCAGGCCTGTGACGTGGCTCAGCGGCACCGCCACCAGCGTGCGCTCCTGGGGCCCCAAGGCCATCACCTGCGCAAAGTGCATCACCGAATGGATGATGTTGAGCTGGCAGATCATCGCCCCCTTGGGCTTGCCGGTGGTGCCCGAGGTGTAGAGCAGCACGGCCAGTTCGTCTTCGGCCACGGCATGCGGTTGGGCCATGGCCTCGCCTTGCAGCAGGCCCGACAGGGCGTGGAAGCCGGCCACGGCCTGGCCGCCACACACCAGCCGCCAGCGCAAGCCTGGGGGTGGGGCATCGTGCGGAAACCATTCCACCAGTTCGGGCGCACACACCACGGCCACAGCTTCGGAATCGGCCAGGGCATGGGCCAGTTCCAGCCCCCGGGCGCGGTCGCTGATGGGCACCAGCACGGCACCCATCCAGGCACAGGCCAGGGCCAGCAGCACAAACTCGGGTCGGTTGGCCATGTGCAGGGCGACCCGGTCGCCCGGCAGCACACCCAGCCGGGCCAGGCCGGCGGCGTAACGGGCCGCCGTGTGTTGCAGCTCACGCCAGCTCAAGCGCAGATCGCCCGACACCAGGGCCGGCGCGTCGGGGTGCGCCTGGGCGGCTTTCTGCAGCATGTGGGCCAGGCTGGCCGGGCGGTCGCTGTAGCAGCGCAGCACACGGTTCTGGAAATGGGTTTCGCGGCGCGTCAGGGGCATGCTGTCTCCAGTCTGGGCGGGGCGGGCCTGGGTGGCCGTGGGCTCGCTCAGGACGCCACGCAGCAACATCTCCAGGCAGTGGTCCACGGCGTGGCGCAAGGCCTCGGCGCTGTGCTGGCTGGGCCGGTACCAGCGGCCGATGCCGCTCAGGGCGCCGACCACGGTGAACGACGCCACGGCGGCGTCGCCGGTGACGATCCAGCCGGCCAGCATGCCCTCGTCGATCAGGGCCCGAAAGTCGGCGTCCACCTGGCGCTTGAGGCGGCGCAGCTCGCGCCGCCGCTCTTCGGGCAGGGTGTCTTCACCCAGGCGGATCACGCATTGGCCGAAATCACCCGTCACCACGCTGGCGTACAAGGCCATGGCGGCGCGCAGGCGCTCGCGCCCGCTCAGGCCTTGGCCCTGCAGCTGGGCCAGGCCGGTGTGGAACTCGGCCAGGCCCCGTTCCACGCAGTCGAAAAGAATCTGTTCCTTGTTGTCGACGTAGTAGTACAGCGTGGGTTTGGACACCCCCAGGCTGCGCGCAATGTCATCGAGCGAGGTGTGCTGGAAGCCGTTTTTGGTGAACAGGCGGGCGGCCGCCAACAGCACGGCTTCTTTCTTGGCCTGACGCGCGGGTTCGCGCTCATGGCGGGTGGCCCAGGGCGAGCCCGCGGGCTCGGGCGACTTGCCGCCCTGGGCGCTTGCAGCAACAGTTTTAGGCACGGGTACCGACCTTTCCTGGCTTCATCGAGATCAGGTTACCGGCGGGTAAGCCTGTCGACTGGCGGAAAGATAGACTCCCTGAAAGGCTTTGCAGCTAAGGAAAACCCTTTGACGCAAAGCACCATCTGTCGGATGCGTGACACCCAGTTCGGGGCCTTTGCCTGCGCTTTGCAGCCAAGTCTGTTCTGGGCCGAACCTCTTCAGGTGGCCGGGGGGCTGCGCCCGCGGCTCGAAAAGAAGACCGTCTGAATCGGCCCTGACATCGGCCTGTGGCAAGCAAAAACGCCCCCGGGCCCATGCCACAAAGCACAGACCCGGGGGCGGGGGGAGGCGGCGCGTTCAGTTCAATGCACGCGCACGCTCACCATGGTCTGGTTCAGCAGTTGGTAGGCGATTTCGCCAAAGGTGATCGGGCCGGCCATGCCGCCGATGGCCTTGCCTTCGAGTTCGCCGAACACAAAGTTCAGGATGCAGTTGCACGACAGGGCCAGGCCGTCCGTGCTCTGGTCCGCCAGGCGGGCGCGGAAGGCCGCAGCGTAGTCACCCACGGGCTTGGCAAAGCGGTAATCCACCCCGGGGAAGACCGGTGCATACAGCACCACCTTGCCGCCCGCCTCGCCCACGCTTTGCAGCGAGGCGTTGACGTGGGCGCCTGCGAAGTCGCCCACCAGAGGCAATTGGCCATTTTCCAGGCCGTGCTCGCGCACATAGGTGGCGAGGTTGGTCGGTTGGCCATTCACCAGGCACTGGCCCACTTCGAAGGCGGTTTGCTCAAACTGCAGCAGGTCGCCCGTGCCGGGTTCGAACAGGTTGACGATCTCGATCGAGGCCAGCTTATCGGCGGGCAGCTTGACATAGGCCACCACGGCGCGGTCTTCGTACTTGGTGGCGGTGCGGCCGTCGTAGACCTTGGGGGTGACGGTGCCGAGTTGTGACAGATGCACACCCGCGATCCAGCCCACGGTGGGCTTGAGGAAGGCGTCTTCGAAGTTCGCTGCGCCAGCGGCGAACTTCTGATGCGAGCTGCTGCCGGCCGGGATGATGGTCACGGCGAAGCCGTTGTCGGGGCCGTTGCGGCTGATGTCACCCAGGGTCTCAGGGCCGTAGCTGGCAAAGCTCACTTCGCCGGCGGGCGACAGGTCGGTGGCAAACACCTGGCCGTCTTGCACCACGACGCCACCGGAGGGCACCATGAAATAGGGGATGGTGCCGCCAATCCAGTTGCCTGCAGGCAGTTGGTCCAGCGCGGATTCAGGGCCGGCCAGGCTCAGCGGAGTGCCTTGGCGGATCAGTTCGGCCGCAGCCTGCACAGAGATCAGTTGGTTCATGGTTCGGTCCTCAGAGGGTGGTCAGTTGGGCGACTTCGGTCGGGAGAATGCGCTCCCACTTGGTGAAGAAGGCATGCAGCTCGGCGGCGCGTGCGGGCAGCGGATCGGTGCTGCGTTCGATGCGCTTGGCCAGCAATTGGGTGCCCAGGTGCTGCGTGCGGATTTTGCTGAGTCCGCCTGCTGCGAGCTTTTGCCAGCAGGGATGGTTGAGAGCCGGAATGGCCATGTTGTGCTCCAGAGTTGTTCTGACGACCGTAAATATCAATTGATGCGCCGTCTGAGTGTCAATTGTATCTTTATGATCATTAAAAAAACAATAAGCAACAATTTAAAACCCGTATTAATGATTTATTTGTTAGCTTGGTCCTTGATAAAACTCAATGACAAATCGTCGCGAAATGGCTTGGGGGCAGTCCGGCAAGTCTTCTTGCGCTGAGTCATGGTTTCGCCTTGCAGCGGCCCTAGAGTGGGGAGGCGCGCCCTTGCGCGCACCCTATCTTCAGGAGCCAGCCCATGAGTACCTTGATGAAAGCCGCCGTCTTCGTCGAACCCGGTCGCATTGAACTGGTCGACAAGCGCATCCCCGATGTCGGTCCGAACGATGCCCTGCTGCGCATCACCACCACCACCATCTGTGGCACCGATGTGCACATCCTCAAAGGCGAGTACCCGGTGGCCCGGGGCCTGACGGTGGGCCACGAGCCCGTGGGCGTGATCGAGAAACTGGGCAGCGCCGTGCAGGGCTACCAAGAGGGGCAGCGCGTGATTGCTGGGGCCATCTGCCCCAACTTCAACTCGTACGCCGCGCAGGACGGTGCCCCTTCGCAGGACGGCAGCTACCTGGTGCCCCAGGGCCTGTGCGGCTGCCACGGCTTCAAGGCCACGGCGGGCTGGCGCTTTGGCAACCTGATCGATGGCACCCAGGCCGAGTACGTGCTGGTGCCCGATGCCCAGGCCAACCTGGCCCCCATCCCCGATGGCCTGACCGACGAGCAGGTGCTGATGTGTCCCGACATCATGTCCACCGGCTTCAAGGGCGCCGAGAACGCGAACATCCGCATCGGTGACACCGTGGTGGTGTTTGCCCAGGGCCCGATCGGCCTGTGTGCCACGGCCGGTGCGCGCCTGCTGGGCGCCACCACCATCATTGCGGTGGACGGCAATGCGCACCGGCTGGGCATTTCGAAGCAGTTGGGGGCCGATGTGACGCTCAACTTCCACGATTGCGATGTGGTAGCCGAGGTGCTGAAGCTCACCGGCGGGCGCGGGGCCGATTCGGCCATCGAGGCCCTGGGCACCCAGGCCACCTTCGAAGCGGGCCTGCGCGTGATCAAACCCGGGGGCACCTTGTCGAGTTTGGGTGTGTATTCCAGCGACTTGACGATCCCGCTGTCGGCCTTTGCCGCTGGCCTGGGCGACCACCGCATCAACACAGCCCTGTGCCCGGGCGGCAAGGAGCGCATGCGCCGCCTGATGAACGTGCTGGCCTCAGGCCGGTTGGACCTGGGGGTGCTGGTCACCCACCACTACCCCCTGGACCAGATCGTGGCCGCCTACGATCTGTTCTCGCACCAGCGTGACGGCGTGTTGAAGGTGGCGATCAAGCCCTGACCAGCCCACCAGGGGTGGAGCCTCAGGCCCCGTCTTCAGGGGTTCTGGGCCGTCGAGGCGCGCTCCAGGATCTGAAAGCCGATGTCCACGATCGGCTGCTGGGGCGTGTGGCCGGCGCAGCGCTCCAGGATCAGCCGGGCTGAGAGCTCGCCGATCAGGCGGCCATCCACGCTCACCGTGGTCAGGGCCGGCTCCACATGGGCCGAAAACTCGGCGTTGCCAAAACCGCACAGGGCCAGGTCCTGCGGCACGCGCAGGCCCCGGGCCTGGGCTTCGATCATCACGCCCTGGGCCATCTGATCCGAGCTGCAGTAGATGGCTTGCAGGTCGGGCGCTTGCGCCAGCAACTGGCTCAGCGCCTGGCGCCCCAGGGCCAGCCCGCTGGGGGCCGGTACGAAAGCGGTGGGCACCTCGCGGCCCCAGGTGGCCACAAAGCCTTCGCAGCGTTGGCGGGCCCGGTGGTCGTCGGCACTGGCCATGCCCACCCGCTTCCAGCCCTTGCTCAGAAAATAGCCTGCGATGGCGCCGCCCACCTTGAGGTGCGAGAAGCCCACCAGCATGTCGACCGGCCGGTCGCTGTAATCCCAGGACTCCACCACCGGAATGCCGGCCTGCACCAGCCGCTCGCGGGCCGAGGCCGAGCCCACCAGCCCGGCCATGAACAGGCCGTCGGGGCGCCGGCTGATCATGGTGTTGATCAGGGCATCTTCGCGGGCCTGGTTGTAGCCGCTTTGCCCCAGGATGAGCTGGTAGCCCGCCTGGGCCAGGGTGTCGGTCAAAGCCTGCAGCGTGGGCAGAAACTGCGCTACGGAGACCGCCGGCAAAATGCCCGCGATCATCTGGCTTTTGCGCGATTTGAGGCCACCCGCCAGCAGGTTGGGCAGGTAGCCGGTGGCGTCCACGGCCAGCTTCACACGCTCCAGCGTCTTCTCAGACACCAGCTCAGGCTTGCTCAGGGCGCGTGAGGCCGTGATCAAGGAGACGCCCGCCTCACGGGCAACGTCGTGCAGGGTGGCCGCTTTCTTGGGTGCTGTGGTCTTCATCGGGTGCTTGCTGCAGAGGTCCGGCCAGCGTACCAGACCTGAGCCCCTCAGCTGACGGTGCTGCCCAGGTTGACCTTGGTCTGTTCCTCGCTGGCGCAATGCATGCCCAGGCGTTGCAGCAGCTGGCGGTCTTTTTCGGCCTGCGGGTTGCTGGTGGTGAGCAGCTTGTCGCCATAGAACATGCTGTTGGCGCCAGCCAGAAAGCACAGCGTCTGCAGCGACTCGGGCATCTCCTCGCGCCCGGCCGACAGGCGCACCATGGCGCGCGGCATGCAGATGCGCGCCACCGCGATCATGCGCACGAACTCCAAGGGATCCAGCGCCTGGGTGCCGGCCAGGGGCGTGCCCTCGACCTGCACCAGGTTGTTGATGGGCACCGACTCGGGGTAGGGCTGGAGGTTGGCCAGCTGCACGATCAGGCCGGCGCGCTCGCGGCGCGATTCGCCCATGCCCACGATGCCGCCCGAGCACACCTTCAGGCCCACATCGCGCACCCGCTCCAGCGTGTCGAGCCGGTCCTGGTAGGTGCGGGTGGTGATGATCTGGCCGTAGAACTCGGGCGAGGTGTCCAGGTTGTGGTTGTAATAGTCCAGCCCGGCCTCGCGCAGCTGCTCGGCCTGGCCGTCGGCCAACATGCCGGCGGTCAGGCAGGTCTCCAGGCCCAGGGCCTTGACCTCGCTGATCATCTCGCCGATGACCTCCACATGACGTGGCTTGGGGGACCGCCAGGCCGCGCCCATGCAAAAGCGTGTGGCGCCATTGGCCTTGGCAGCGCGCGCGGCCTCCAGCACCTCGGCCAGGGGCAGCAGTTTGTCGGCCTTCAGGCCGGTGTCGAAGTGGGCCGACTGGGGGCAGTACTTGCAGTCTTCTTCGCAGCCCCCGGTCTTGATCGACAACAGGCTCGACAGCTGGATCGCATTGGGATCGAAGTGTTCGCGGTGCACCTGCTGGGCGCGGTACATCAGGTCGTTGAAGGGCAGCCCCAGCAGGGCCAGCACCTGGGCCACGCTCCAGGGCTGGGCGTTGATGCGGTCGGCGTCGGTGGTGGGGGTGCGGGTTTGGATCTGGTTCGGGTTCATGCAAAGTCCATGGCTTGGCCCTGGAGCTCAGGAGCTCAGGCCTGGGAGGCGGCGTGGGCCGCGGGGCGGATGGGCGGATGTGCTGCACCGGACATCGGCCTGCATTCTAGAAGCCGATGGACCGACTTTGGCGCACCGGCATTCCTCATGGTGAAATGGGGTGCCGACCCGCTCAGCCTGCTTGCAGCAGGCGCTGGGCACGGTTTTCTTCGGCCACGGCCTGATCAAATCCGGCCAGGCCGATCTGGTTGAGCACACGCTTGAACTGGGTGGCCACCTCGGGCCTCAGGGCGGCCAGGCGTTGGGCCGTCTGCAAGCCGTGGGCTTGCAGTGCTGCATCGGGTACCACGCGCCAGATCAGGCCCCAGTCGCGGGCCTCGCTGGCGCTGAACTCATCACCCAACAGGGTGAGGGCCTTGGCCCGTGCCAGACCGGCCATGGCCGGCAGGGTGGCGCTCAGGCCGCCGGTCACGAACACGCCCAGTGAAGCCTCGGGCAGCTTGAAGCGCGTGCCCTCTGCCGCCACGACGACATCGGCATTGAGCATCCACTCGAAACCCGCCCCCACCGTCCACCCATGCACTTCGGCCAGCACGGGGCGGGGGTGGCCCACGATGGCTTGTGAGACTGATTGCACCAGCACCAGGTCTTGTTCGGTGGGGGCTGCCGACACGTCACGGCCCGCGCAGAAGGCACGCCCCTCGCCACGCAGGCGAATGGCCCGCACCGCCGTGTTGGCACGTGCGGCCTCCAGTGCCTGCAGCAAGGCCTCGGCCAGTTCGTTGTCGATGGCGTTGAGCTTGCTCGGGCGGTTCAACGTCAGGGTCAGCACGCCGTGCTCGGTGTGCGTGAGCAGTTTGGGTGAAGCAGTCATGGCAGCAAGGGCAAACAAGGGTTCGCCATGGTGCCAGATGCTTTGGGTGGGGGTGCCAAGGCGCGCAGAAGGCCTGGCTCGGGTGCTCAGGCGCGTGGGTCCAGGCTGGCGGCCTGAGGGGGGCGCGGCTTCGGCGCCTGGCGCATCAAGCCAGCTGGTCCAGCCAATAGGCCAGCACGGCCAGGGTGATGCCCAAGGCCATGGCGGAGCCCATCATCCTGATCAAATACGGGCCCAGGGCCATGCCTGGCTGGGTCAGTCCGTCAGGCCCTGCGACCCAGGGCCGGGTTTCAAGCTCGATCTCGGAGTCGCTGAAATAGGGTTCTGCGGGCAGTCGCATGAGGATTCATCTGGGCCTGGTTGTGTTGTCAGCCTAATCGCTCGAAGCTGACCAAGGCCTGACTCGCTGTGCGGCTCAGGGCCTGCCTGCGACTTGGCTGTCAGCGCTTGAACAGCCCCGCCACCTGATCCAGCCAGGCCTGGCGTTTGTCTTGGGAGGCATGGCTGACGGGCGAGAGCGCTACCCATTGGACCCTGCGCACGCCACATTTGCGCAGGGTACCGCGCACCAGAGAGCGGTGTACGGCGTTCCCGTACAGCCAGCGGTAGGCCCATTTCGGGGTGTTCATGGTGGTCACGATCACCGCACGCTGAATGTGGCCCAAATGGCCCTTGACGCCCCACTGGCTGGGTTCATAGGCCCAACCCTTGGTCAGGACCTTGTCCAGGAAGCCCTTGAGCAGCGCGGGCATCAGCTCCCACCAGATCGGGAAGATGAACACCAGTTGCTGCGCGGCATCGATGCGGGCCTGATACGCGGCCACGGCCGGGTCGGCGCTTTGTCCCTTGGCGTAGACGGCCAGGTCCGGGCCGCGCATGACGGGGTCGAAGCCCTCTGCATCGAGGTGCAGCCTGTCCACCGTGTGGCCAGAGGCCTCCAGGGTCTGCACCACGCGCTCATACAGGGCGTGGCAATAGCTTTTGGCGTAGGGGTGGGCCAACAGGACCAGGGTGTGCATGAATTTTTGCTCCATCGGGTTTGCGATGGGGCCATGATCCGGCGCGGGTGCGGCGGCGTCATTTACATAGGTTCAGAGGCCGGGTGCTGACGCTGTATTTTTCAGCTTGCGGCGGATCCGGCTCAAATGCACGGCACTCACACCCAGGTAGGCCGCCAGGATGTGCAAAGGAATCCGCTCCAGTTGTTGCGGGTGGGCCGCCATCAGGTTCAGGTAGCGCTGCGTGGGGGTGTCGGCAATGGCACTGGTGTAGAGGTTGACGTAATGCACCAGCCGTCGCTGCGTCAGGGCCTGCAGATCGGCTTGGAGTGCCTCTTGGGTCTGCGCATGCCGCAACAGCGCGCCGGCATCCATCACCCGCATCTGGCAGGGTTCGATGGTGACCAGTTGCTGCATGCTGGGGCGCCCGGTCAGCAGGCTTTCCAGTGAACCCACCAGCTCACCTTCGAAGAAAAACTGGGTGCTGGTCTCACGCCCGTCGGCGTCGATCACGCACAGCCGAGCGCACCCTTGCTCGATCCAGAACAGCCGCCGCGCGACCTCGCCTGCCCGCAGCAAGGTGTGTCGTGCTTCGTACTGGCAGGCGGTACCCAGTTGTTCAAAGCAGGCTTGGATTGCGTTCATGGTGGGCAAAAAATGGGGGAATAGGGGAGGGGAGCGTTCGGGGGAATGTGTGCAGGATGCCATCGATGAACCTCCGTCCATGGCTTGGTACGACCGGGGGCCCCGCGCCATCTCACGATGCGAACCGATGTGACCCAGGTATTTCTATATGTAACAGTTGCTGTGACCCCATCGACAGCGGGGCGATTCAGCGGGTCTGGGTGCCGATCCCGCCGGGTCGGACTCTGTGGCCCCCCATCCGCCCCGACCCTGGGCCTGCAGGCACTGTGAACTGGGCGTGGGCAGAGACTTTTCTGGCCGTCAGGGCCCCTTCCAGCCCGATCGGCCACGTCGATGGGGGGACAATCGCCCCTGCCGATTCGCGACAATCGGCGAACCGATTGAAAACGCCATGCAAACCAAGACCTTCTCCATCCTCCCTGTCATCTTCGCCATCGCTGCGGGCGCCCTGGTGCCCAGCGCGGCGTCTTTTGCGGCGGGACACCATGCAAGCAAAGCCGCGTCGCCCAAGAAGGCCGTTGCTTCTGCTGCCGCTGCGAACGCCCTGCCGCCTCTGGCGGCGCAGACCACCCTGGCGGGCAGCCCGCCGGCCCTGCCCGCCAAGGCCTGGCTGCTGATGGACTTCGACTCCGGCGAGGTGCTGGCCTCGGCCAATGCTGATGAACCCCTGCCGCCCGCCTCGCTCACCAAGATGATGACCAGCTACCTGGTCGAGCAGGCGCTGCGCTCCGGCAAGCTCAAGCAGACCGATCTGGTCTCGGTCAGCCAGAACGCCTGGTGCCGGGGCTCCAGCACCGAGTCGTGCATGTACCTGCCGCTGAACAGCCAGGCCACGGTGATCGACATCCTGCGCGGCATCATCATCCAGTCGGGCAACGACGCCTCGAAGGCGATTGCCGAGCACATGGCCGGCTCCGAAGAGGGCTTTGCCAAGCTGATGAACGCCGAAGCCCAGCGCCTGGGCATGACGCACAGCCATTTCATGAACCCGACGGGCCTGCCCGACCCGGATCACAAGTCGTCCGCGCGTGACCTGGCCATCCTGGCGCGCGCCATCATCCGCGACAGCGCCGACTACTACCCGATCTACGCAGAGCGCGAGTTCAAGTACCACGGCATCAAGCAAGGCAACCGCAATGCCCTGCTGTACACCGACCCCACTGTGGACGGCCTGAAGACAGGCCACACCGAAGAGGCCGGCTACTGCCTGGTCACCTCGTCCAAGCGCAACGGCATGCGCCTGATCACGGTCATCCTCAACACCAGCAGCCCTCAGGCGCGTGCCGACCAGACCCGCGCCATGCTGGGCTGGGGCTTCAGCACCTTCGAAAAGGCCACCCCGATCCAGCCGGATGCGGTGGTGGGCACCGCCAAGGTTGCCTTTGGCAAGGCCGACACGGTCGCCGCGGGCTTGGCGGCCCCCTGGACCTTGACCGTGCCGCGCGGCCAGCAGGTGCAGACGGCCGTGGAAATCAAGCCTGACCTGGAGGCCCCGGTGGCCAAGGGCGCTGTCATCGGCAAGGTGGTGGCCACCTCGAACGGCAAGCCGGTGGGCGAAGCCCCCCTGGTGGCCCAGGCCGAGGTGGAGCGTGCTGGTCTGATGCTGCGCGCCTGGCAGCACCTGGCCAAATTGTTCGGCAAGTGAGTGCGCTTGGGCCTGAGCGACACGGCCTGACCCGAAGTGGGCGGGCGGTCTGCAGGGGCTCAAGCCTGTGCCGCTGAGCCGCCGGGGCAGCCGCTCGGTGGGGGGCTGGTGTGAAGACGCCAGCCCCATCGTTTTTCAAGCCTCAAGCGCCTCCTCCAGCGCCAGCCGGGCTGCTGTCCAACACGCGTCCGGCCGCCAGGTGGCCAGCCACCCGGCCACCTGCTCGGCGGGCATGGGGGGCGCAATCGCAAAGCCCTGGCCCCATTCGCAGCCCAGCTCCAGCAGGGCCAGACCGTGGTCCAGCGATTCAACGCCCTCGGCGACCACCTTGCGGCGGAACGCGGTGGCCAGGTCCAGCACGCCTTTCAGGATGGCCAGGTCTTCGGGGTCTTCCAGCATGTTGCGCACAAAGCTCTGGTCGATCTTGATCAGGCTGGCCGGCAGACGCCGCAGGTAGGTCAGCGAAGCGTAGCCGGTGCCGAAGTCGTCAAGTGCAAAGCCGATGCCGATGTGGCGACACTCGCGCATCAGGCGCGAAACGGTGGCGGTGTCGTCGAGGGCACTGGTCTCCAGGATCTCCAGCTCCAGGTCGCCCGCTTGCAGCGGGCTGTGGCGGGCCAGAGTGGTGCGCAGGCGTGCCATGAAGTCGGGCTGTTGCAGGTGGGTGGCATCGATGTTGACGCTGATCGGGATGTCCAGGCCCTGGGCCCGCCAGAGCTCGCGTTGCGCCAGGGCTTTGTCCAACACCCACTCGCCCACGCTGGCCAGCAGGGGGTTGCCCTGCAGCGGCTGCAGGAAAGCGCCGGGCAACAGCAGGCCCTGCTGGGGGTGGCGCCAGCGCAGCAAGGCCTCCATGCCGCCCAGGGCCCCCGTGCGCAGGTTGACCTTGGGCTGGTAGAACAATTCGAAGGCACCGCTTTGCAGGCCCTCCTGGATGGCGGCCAGTGCCTTGTGCTGGTCTTGCATCAGGCTGTCGTGCTCGGCATCGAAGATCTGGTAGCGGTTGCGCCCGGCCAGTTTGGCCTGGTACATGGCCTGATCGGCCTGGCGCAGCAACTGGTCCGCATCGACCTCGCCGGATTGGGGGTAGAAGGTCACACCCAGGCTGGCCGACACCTCCAGATCAACGCCATCGAGGCGAATCGCTTGCGCGGCGCTGGCCCGCAGGCGTTCCAGCACCGGCAGTGCATCTTCCTTGCGGTGCAGGCCGCCCAGCACGGCCACGAACTCATCGCCTCCCAGGCGGGCCAGTGTGTCGCCCTCGCGCAGCGCGCCCTGCAGTCGCTCGGCCAGGGTCTGCAGCAGCTTGTCACCCTTGTCGTGGCCGTAGCGGTCGTTCACGGCCTTGAAGCCATCGAGGTCGAGGAACACCAGCGCCAGAGGCTGGCCTTGAAGCCGGGCCTCGGGCAGGGCAGCGTTGAGCCGCTCTGACAGCAGCACACGGTTGGGCAGGCCGGTGAGGGCGTCGTAATGGGCGATGTGCTCCAGCCGCATCTCGTGTTGCTTCTGGGTCGAGATGTCCGAGAACAGGGCCACATAGCGCAGCACCTGACCGTCGGGGCCCCGCACGGCGTTGATGGTCAGCATTTCGGCAAACACCTCGCCGGACTTGCGCCGGTTCCAGATCTCACCTGTCCAGCGGCCTTCCTGCTGCAGCGCCCCCCACAACTGGGCGTAGAAAGCCGGACCCTGATGTCCCGAATTGAGCAGCCGGGCGTTGCGGCCCAGCACCTCATCGCGGCGGTAGCCGGTGATGCGCTCGAAGGCTTCGTTCACCTCCACCAGATCGGCCTCGGGGGTGGTGATCATGATGGCTTCGTTGGCATGGGTGAACACGCTGGCCGCCAGTTGCAGGCGCTCTTGCGCGGCCTTGTGTTCGCTGATGTCGGTGATCAGGCCGGCGTAATGGCACAGGCGGCCCGCATCGTCCAGCACGGCATGGATGCGCAGCAGCGCGGTGTAGAGGTGGCCGGACTTGTGGCGGTTGATGATCTCGCCCTGCCAGCGGCCCACGGTGAGCACCTCATGCCACAGCGCAGCGTAAAAGGCCGCGTCGTGCAGGCCTGAGGCCATCAGGCGCGGTGTGTGGCCGATGATCTCGGCCGCACCGTAGCCCGTGACGCGTTCGAACGCCGAGTTGACCGACAGCACCTGGGCCTGGGCGTCGGTGACGATGATGGCGTCCAGGCTGCTCTCGAACACGCTGGCGGCCAGGCGCCGTTGTTCGGCCAGTTCGGCCGTCTTGTGGTCCAGGCGGCGCTGGCGCCACACCAGGGCACCGCCCACTCCCAGCAGGGCCAACAGGGCGGGCAAGGCCACGCTCAGCACTTGGCGCGCCTGCCGGGCCCAGGCGGCCAGCACGGCCCGCTCGTGCAAATGCACGGCCAGCACCACCGGGTAGCGGCTGGAGGCGCGGTACGAGGTCAGCACGGCCTGTCCGTCGGCCAGGGTCTGTTGCAGGGTGCCCTGTTCGCGCGTTTTGAGCAGGCTGGCCACTCCGCCTGCGGCCTCGTGGGTGCCGGTGTGCTCGCTCAGGCTGGACGACATCAGCAGCACATCGTCGTAGCGCAGCCATTGCACATGGCCCTGGTGGTCGGGCAAGAGGTGGGTGGCGTGGTTCAGGAAGTAGTCGGGGTTCAGGCTGGCCAGCAGCCAGCGGCGTTGCGGGTCGCCGCTCAGGCGCTTGAGTACCGGCACAAAGCTTGGCGCATCGGGCGCGATGCCCTGGGGTGCCACCAGCCGTTCTGCCGAGTGAAGGTCGCGCCCGATCTGGGGCATGCCGATGCGCAGCACATCGGCCTCGATCGCTGCCGTAGGAAAGTAGCTGGCAAGGTCGACCCACATGCCCAGGTTGGCCGCATCGGTGCTGGCCACGACCCGGCCCTGCTCATCGAGCACGGACAGCGAACGCAGCGAGGGCGAGGGCCGCAGCAGGTCGAGCAGGCGGGGTGTGAGCGGCTCGACCGGCCTGGGGGTGTTCAGGCCATGGGCACTGAAATCGACAATCTGCAGCGTCTGGGTCAGGTGCTCTTCAAAGTTGCGGGCGTGGATTTCGGCGGTCTGCCTGGCGTTGTCGAGCGCGTCGTTGCGCGACTTCCAAAGAAAGCCGCCCAGCGCGGCCAGCCAGCCGAACAGAAGCATCAGCAACAGGGCCGCCAGCAGCGAGCCCTTGCGAACGGCGTTGGAGACTGATCGGCCCGACGACCCTGCCAGGGCGGGTGCAGCGTTTGGAGCGGGCGGCTCGCCCGGTGTGCGTGACACAGGCGCGGGCCTACCGGGCCACAATGGGCCCCAGCCCATAGCGGCTCGCATTCGTCATCAAGCGACCGTCGCGCTTCATGGCCACCAGGATCTGGTCGACCCGGGCCTGCAGGGCCGCTTCGTCCGGGGCCATGGCCCAGGCGTAAGGGGTGATGTGGTAGGTCTCAGGGGGCGAGATCAGGCGGGCCCAGTCGTTGAAATCGAGCATGCGGCGGCTGAACGGAAAGTCGGTCATGAAGACATCGGCCCGGCCCGATTGCACCTCTTGCTCGCGCGCAGCCGGGGTGTCCACCACGCGCAACTCGGCCGCCTTGAGGCGCTCTTTCATCACGCTTTCATGCAGGGTGCCTTTGGCCACGGCCACCACCGCGCCTGGACGGTCGATGTCGTCCCAGCGTTGGATGCGGCGGTTGCTTTTGGTGGTGATGGCGTAGATGTCGCTGGCCAGGTGGGGCTGGGTGAAGCGCAGCTTGTTCTGGCGCTGGGGCGTGATGCCGATGGCAAACATGGCGATGTCACAGCGGTCGTTGTGCAAGTCGTCGATCAGCGTCGCGAATGAGCTGTCGACAAACTGGGCCTTGGCGCCCAGGGCCGTTGCCACATCGTTGGCGTTGTCGATGTCGATGCCCGTCAGTTGCTGGGTCTTGGGGTTGCGAAACGAGATGCCGTAATAGTCGGGCCAGATGCACACGCGCAGGGTGTGGCTGCTGGCAATGCGTTGCAGCCGATCGGGCGGGGCGGCACAGGCCGTTTGGACGAACGAAGGTACGGCGCCAACCCAGGTAAGGACCCAGGCCAAGCAGGCCATGTTGCGAAATTTCATGAGAGACCCTGGCAAAGAAAATACGCCAGATTCCCCTGCGGGTTCATGCCTTGCAGGGTTGCAACATGCCTCCCCAGCGCCCACCCATCCAGCAGCCCGCAGCATAGCCACAGCTCTTGCGGTCGGCATTGACTCGCATCAAAAAATCGGAGAAACCCACTTCTCGCGGAGTGCGGCTCACCCGCGGAGCCGGCGATTTTTACCCTGGCGATTCTCGCGTCAGCCAGACCCTGGGCACACGCCCTGACGGCGCCTGCGAGCGAGCCCTGTCGCCTGCACCAACCCAGCCACCGTGTCATGCCGAGCCGGGCCATGGAGGACTTGGCGGCGCGGGGTTTCTCCAGACCGATTCACCCCGCCGAATGTCTTTGCGCGGGCCTTTGCTGCATCAACGGGTCGGATGTTCTGGCTGAGTCGCCCGGATTGGCAGGTCAAGGACGGTGGTGCGCCTTCGGAGAAGGCCCGTGACCTGGCAGGTCAGCCTGGCGGTTTGGCGATGAAGGCCTGCTTGCCATGGGGGTCGAAGCCGGCGGATTCATAGAACCGGAGCGTGGCCGGGTCTTTGCGCCCCGTGAGCAGCATGACCTTGTAGCAGCCCACGGACCAGGCCTGGTCCAGCGCGTGCCTGAGCACGGCTTTTCCGTACCCGTGCTGGCGGTGCTCGGCGTGGGTCACCACGTTCTCGATCACCCCATAGGGCCGGCATCCCCGTGTGAGGTTGGGAATCACCGTGAGGTTGCAACTGGCCACCAACTGGCCGCCCACATAGGCGCCGAAGTACGGGTAACGCGGGTTGGCCAGCAGTTCCTGCCACACGGCCTGCACCTTCGCTGGTTCGGGCAGCGGGTCGTCGGTGCTGTGAAGGTGGGCGTACAAAGCCAGCAGCTCATTCAATTCGGATGGGGCGATCAACCGGATTTCCATGACGGGGGACTCCCTGGATGTGATCCCCAAGGATACGCATGGGCGCACGCACTGTTGAACAACAGCGTGGAAGGGGTACGCCGGGCTGTGGCATGGGCGACATGCGCCCATCTCCTCGCCGATTGTTTTTGAGCATAATGACAGCGTTGTCATTTTTGAACTCAATCGAGAACACCGGTGTTTTTTCCAATATATGCAGTGGTGGGTCCAAGAACCACTCTGAAATGACAACGACACTCATTGCCAAGCCGTCGCCATGAACGGCCCTATTGGAGACGACATGACTTCCCTGGTGTTTGCCCCCCCGGCCCAGCCCAGCCTGCCTGTGCTGGGGCATGAGGCGCGGTTTCCGCTGCGCCGGGTGTACTGCATCGGCCGCAACTACCCCTGGCCGGGCGATGGCGGGGCGGTGCCAGAGGAGCCGTTCTATTTCATGAAGCCCGCCGATGCGGTGTGCCTGGCCGAGGGCAGCTTGCCGTACCCACCCCTCACGGCCGACTTCTGCCATGAGATCGAGTGGGTGGTGGCCATTGGGCGCCATGGCTTTG